>Ga0257114_1000146_pt1 | contig 56521 bp, 57 predicted proteins | sample SI112_10mmetaG_FD_190149 | JGI IMG/M metagenome (GOLD analysis project Ga0257114, IMG submission 190149) | Marine microbial communities from Saanich Inlet, British Columbia, Canada - SI112_10m | ecosystem: Environmental > Aquatic > Marine > Inlet | place: Canada: British Columbia | collected...
ATGCTTGATTATGATGAAATAGAGAAACTTGCTGTAGAACATAAGCCAAAAATGTTAATTGGTGGGTTTTCAGCTTATTCGCAAGTAATCGACTGGGAGAGAATGTCAAAAATTGCAAAAAAAGTTAATGCTTATTTTCTGGTTGATATGGCGCACGTATCCGGACTAGTTGCTGGCGGAGTTTATCCTTCTCCAGTTCCATTTGCTGATGTAGTTACATCAACTACACATAAAACATTAAGAGGCCCTAGAGGCGGAATAATAATATGTAAATCCAACCCGGAACTTGAGAAAAAATTTAACTCTTTAGTGTTTCCAGGAACTCAAGGTGGACCATTAATGCATGTTATTGCAGCTAAAGCAGTAGCGTTTAAAGAAGCGTTAGAACCTGAATTTAAAGATTATATGAAGCAGGTTGTATTGAATGCGGATTTATTAGCAAACACAATAATCTCAAGAGGATATGAGATTGTATCAGGCGGAACTAAAAATCATCTGATGCTGGTTAGCTTGGTAAAACAAGGATTGACTGGTAAAGCAGCTGATGCAGCCCTACATAGAGCAAATATTACTGTAAATAAGAATTCAGTTCCAAATGATCCGCAGAGTCCATTCGTTACAAGCGGGATAAGGCTTGGCACTGCAGCTATTACAACTAGAGGTTTTAAAGAAGCTGAAACTACTGTATTAGGTAATTTGATATGCGATGTACTTGATGATATTGGGGATGAATCAAAAATTGCATCTGTTAAAGAAAGAATATTAAATTTAACATCTCAATTCCCAGTTTATTCTAAGAATAAAAAAGCTGTAGCCTAGAGGTATTTAGTATGCGCTGTCCTTTTTGCGGAGAGCCTGAAACAAAGGTGATTGATTCTCGGTTAATCGGAGATACAAATGCTATAAAGAGAAGGCGCGAATGTGTCTCTTGTAACATACGTTTTAATACTATTGAACAATCAGAATTATCATATCCGCGTGTAATAAAAACAGATAACTCATCAGAATTATTCTCCGAAGATAAGATTAAAAAAGGTGTCTATATAGCTTTAGAGAAAAGAGAAAACTCTATTATTGATATTGACAAGACTTTTGAAAATATTTTTAAAAAATGCAGAACACAAGCAGACAAGGAAGTATCTTCAAATGAAATAGGAAAAATAGTGATGAAAGAGTTATTGAAGCTTGACCATGTAGCTTACCTTAGATTTGCATCTGTTTATTTGAATTTTGAAGATAAAGAAGCATTTACCAAAGTTATAAAAAGTTTAGAGAAAGATTTATCACCAGAAATGAAGAAACTTCAAAAGAATTTACTGCAAGATGAATAAGGAAGAAACGGATCAATATTATATAGAAGAAACTTTTAAATTAGCGCTTAATGGAAAATTTACGGCACATCCAAACCCTATGGTTGGTGCAATTGTGGTTAAAAATGGAAAAGTTTTAGGAAAAGGCTATCACTTGAGGCCTGGTTTCCCGCATGCAGAGCAAGAAGCTATCAAGAATGCTGGTAAATCTGCTGAAAATTCAACTCTATATGTGAATTTAGAGCCGTGCTACCATTTTGGAAGAACGCCTCCATGCTCCAATTTAATAATTAACAGCAAGATAAAGAGAGTTGTTATTTCATGTTTAGATCCAAACCCACTTGTGAATGGTAAAAGCGTTAAGCAACTCAAAAAGTCTGGAATAGAGGTCAAGGTTGGAGTTTTAAAAAATCAAGCAATGAGGTTAAACAGAGGATTCTTTAGTAAGTTTTTATTGAAAAGACCTAATATTATTTGTAAATCAGGAATATCTTTGGATGGTAAGATTTCCTTGGGTAATGGTATAAGTAAATGGATTACCTCAGAAGAATCAAGACTTGATGTTCAAACAGAAAGAGCGTTGTCCCCATTAATATTTTCCTCGTCTAAGACAGTAATGATGGATAATCCTAGCTTAAATATTCGTGAGCCATTACTTTTAAAAAAGATATTAAAGCAACCAGATCTTGGAATAGTTGATAGAACTCTCAAAATACCATTAAATAGTAAAGTCTTTAAAGTATCATCTCGAAAAATTTATCTGTTTACGTCAATAAAAAAAACTACTAAAAAATATAAAAAGAACGTGATTATTGTCTATATTAAATCAAGACAAGGTAAGATTAATCTTATGGAATGTCTCTCTTTTTTAGCTAAACAAGATATAAACAATATATTTGTTGAAGCCGGTCCGACATTGATGGAATCTTTTTTTAAAGAATCTTTAACTGACGAATTAGTATTATATATTTCTCCAAAAATAATTGGAGATACTGGAAAATCTTTTTCTGGAGTTACTTATATAAAAAAACTTTCTAAAAAGATAAAATTCAAAATAAATGATATGATTCCAATTGGTAATAATCTAAAAGTGAGATTAGAAAAATAATATGTTTACAGGGATTATAGAAAATATAGGCAAGATTGCTCTCATAGAGGAAGTTAATCATAACTATGTAATTAAAATAGAGATTGCTAATCTGTCAATGAATATATCAAATGGCGATAGCATTGCTATTAATGGTGCTTGCCTGACAGTCACTAATGTTAAGGATAATATTTTTAGTTTTGACTTATCTCCTGAAACTATGAAGCTAACATCATTTAAATATTTAACAAAAAGTGATCTCGTGAATATAGAATTTCCATTAACTTTGAATAAATTTATTAGTGGACATATAACTACCGGACATATCGATACCGTGGGAGTCATAGAAAAACTTTTAAAGAGTACTGATTCATGGTTTATTCAAATTAAAATTGATAAAATATATTTAAAATATATAGTTCACAAAGGTTCTATTTGTATTGATGGTATTAGCCTGACAATTAATCAGATACAGGGTAATATAATAGACTTAATGGTAATTCCTCACACATATCAAAATACTATTATTAAGAATTATAGTTTGGGTGATAGTGTGAATATTGAAGTAGACTACATAGCAAAACATCTAGAGAAACTTAAGAATGGTTAATACTACTAAAGAAATAATTGATTCCCTTGCAAAGGGTAAAATGGTTATCATAATGGACGATGAGAATCGTGAAAATGAAGGTGATCTTGTAATGGCATCTGAATTTGTTAAGGCCAAGGATATTAATTTTATGGCCTCAAGAGGTAGAGGGTTGATTTGCTTAACCCTTACTAGTGCTAAATGTAAAAAATTAGGCTTACCGCTCATAAAAAAAACAGGAGAAACATCTAAAGAAACAAATTTTACAGTGTCTATAGAGGCTGCGAAAGGGGTGACTACGGGAATATCTGCTGCTGATCGAGCAAAAACAATTCAAGCTGCAGTTGCTAAAAATTCGAAAGCAAGTGACTTAGTTCAGCCAGGTCATATATTTCCGCTTATGGCAAAAGATGGTGGGGTCCTTATAAGAGCTGGTCATACAGAAGCTGGTTGCGATTTAGCTAAGCTAGCTGGGCTAGAACCTTCTGCTGTGATTGTTGAGATATTAAATGAAGATGGAACGATGGCTAGAAAGAAAGATTTGTTAACTTTTGCAAAAAAACATAAATTAAAGATTGGAACAATTGAAGATCTGATTAAATATAAGGTTTCTAATGAAAAAACTGTTAAAAGGATAAGAGAAGAGGTTATTAGGACTGAGTATGGTGACTTTACTGGAATCTTTTATAAGGATACTTTGACCTCAATGGTACATTTTGTATTAATTAAAAATAAAATAATTTCGGAAGAACCTACAATGGTCAGAGTACATGTTCAAAATATTTTAACAGATACAGTTAAGTCTACTAATTACTCAACTTGGCCAATCGATAAAGCATTGGAAAAAATCTCTAAATCAAAACAAGGAGCTGTTGTATTTATTACAGAAAATCTTACCAGTAATCGGATAGATAATTTGAAGTTATCTAAATCAATAGTTTCAAAAAATAAAGCTAAGTTTGATGATTTCCGAACAGTTGGTATAGGCGCTCAAATATTAAGCGATATTGGAGTGAAGGATATGATATTGTTAAGCAGTCCTATAGTTTATCATGGTATAAATGCCTTTGGACTTAATGTAATTAAGTACGTAGGCAAATAAATGAAGAAAATAGATAATAAGAATATAGATTTATATGATCATCCTGAAATATATTATAAAGATAATTATTCTGATCTTTTGAAACTAACAAATAAAAAAACCATTATTGTTTCAACTTCATACCACAAGTATATAACAGGAAGCATGGCTACTGATTTCATGAGTCATTCAGAAGAAAATATCTCTAATATTGGCTTCATTGAATCACCCGGTGCTTTTGAATTACCATTGATAATAAAAATGATTTTGAGTAAATATGAGCCGGATATAATTTTAGCTTTAGGATGTATTATAAAAGGTGATACGAAGCATGATGAGTATTTATCATCATCAGTAATCAATGGATTAAGAAATCTTAGCCTAGAATTTGAAAAGCCAATAATAAATGGAGTATTAACAACGGATACTGAGCAGCAGGCTATTGATAGGGCTGGGCTAAAATTATGTAAAGGTTCAGAATATGCAAAGACTAGAGAAAGTTTGTTGAAGATTATTGCAATGGTCAAGAGATAATGGCTACCGTTGCTTCTAAGGAGAGAACCATAGCAAGAGAAAATATCTTGAAGGTTTTATATCAGAAAGATTTAAATGAGTATACATTCTCAGATATTCTCAAAACATTTATTGAAAAGAGAAAATATGATAAAGATTATTTTGAAAATATTATCTTATTAATCGAAGAAAATAATGAAAAAATAGTTAGTTTTATAGAAGATAATACGGATTTAAAGCTAAGGTCACTGATACCAATAGATAGATCAATACTGATACTGTCAGTTTGCGAGTTTATATATAGAGATGATGTTCCTAAAAAAGTTATTCTTAATGAAAGTATAAATATTGCTAAAAAATATTCGACCGAAGAATCATATAAATTTATTAATAATATTCTCGATCAACTACTAAGATGTTTTGATAAAAATGATTAAGAATGAAGAAGGAATCATTGATTATATTAAATCAAATATCAAGACTGCCTCTAGAAATGTTGTCAAAAGTATAGGTGATGACTGCGCTGTAATTAAAATATCTTCAAATAAATATTTTGTTATTACAACGGATACTTCATTAATGGGGCCTCATTTTACTAAAAATTATAGCCCTTATGAAATTGGATATAAGTCATTAGCTACTAATCTGAGCGATATTGCCGCAATGGGTTGCATACCTAAATATATATTTATGGCTTTAACTATCCCTAAACTAGAATCAAAATGGATTAAGTCTTTCTATAAAGGCATTAAGCATCTTACAGAAAAGCATAATGTAGCATTGATTGGTGGAGATACTAATCGTGGACCACTAAGTGTCTCCATTCAGGTAATAGGGGAGAATAAGAAAAATATACTTTATCGTGATGGGGCAAAAAATGGTGAGGATGTCTATGTTACGGGTAAGCTTGGATGTGCAAGAGCAGCACTAATGATCACTAATAAAAAAAAGTATCAACATGAATTTAAGTTGCTTAAAAAATATTTACACTTGCCTGTTCCTAGAATAGATATTGGAGTAGACATTTCTAAATTTGCAAGTAGTTGTATTGACATATCTGATGGCATCGCAAAAGATCTATATAATATAACCCTGAGCAGCAAATGTGGCGCAGATATATTTATAGATAAAATCCCAACTCATAAATTAGTTAAAAAAATAATACCATCAAAACTTTATCATGAAGCTCTCATTGGTGGAGGCGAAGATTATGAATTATGCTTTACTGCAAATAAAAAATATCATAAAAAAATTGAACAAATATCCAAAAAACATTCTCTTTCCATTACTAGGATAGGCGTCATAACAAAAAATAAATTAAGGTATTTTGATAATGATAAGCTAATTAATTTAAGCTTAAAAGGGTTTGATCATTTTTCTAAATAAAGCTACTATTCTTTATAGCCAAATTTTTCTAAATATGTTGTAAGTCTAATAAGTGGCAAACCAATCACTGAGGTTGGATCTTGGCCAGCAGTTTTTTTAATCAAACTAATAGCTAAGCCTTCCATTCTTATGCTGGCAGCACAACTAAGCATATCTTCTTTATCTATATAATTGTCTATAATCTTTTTAGATAATTTTTTCATTTGTACATAATAATTGACTACAGAAGAATATTTTTTCATGGTATTAGTATCTATCACGCATATTCCTGTTTTGAATATTACTTTTTTTCCTGAAATAAGATTAAGCTGCTTTTGTGCATTTTTTTTAGTGAGAGGTTTACCTAATATTTTATTCCCAACTACGGCTATCTCGTCTGACCCTATAACTATGGAATTTTTTTTAAGCAGTGCTATTTTCATAGCTTTTTCAATTGATAATCTTTTTACGAAGATATCTACTGGTTCATTTTTATTTCTAGACTCATCTATATCTGGTGAGATTGATGTAAATTTTAATTTAATCTGCTGTAGAAGCTTTTTCCGATGAATTGAGCTAGATGCCAGTACTATTTTTCTCATATAAGCAAACTCGATGTTAGATTTTTAAAACACTGATATTATCAGAAACATAGTTAATGTGAAATGATATATGCTTTTTTATAAAAAAGTAATGAAATAAAGCAGATATAAATTGCTTGATAAGGATTTTTTGCTTAGAATAGCGTATATTTTATAACAAATTGATGGTACTAACTCATGGCAGTTCAAAAAAGTAGAAAATCTAAATCTAAGAAAGGAATGAGAAGGTCTCATCATGGTTTATCTGGACCATCTATGTCTGTAGATAAAACCACTGGTACTAGACACTTAAGACATCATATTGCTAAAGACGGTTACTATATGGGTAATGAAGTAATTGCGCCTAAAGTAAAAAAAGAGAAGCCAGAAGAGTCGCAAACTTAGTAGAATCTTAGTAAACTAACCATAATGCATCAAAAAATTACAATAGCATTAGACATGATGAGTGGAGATCATGGCTTATCTGCATCTGTGCCAGGTGCAATCAAGTCATTAAAGGAGCATGATGATTTATTTCTTATACTCATAGGTGATGAAAAATTAATTTTACCTTTAATTCCTGATGACTTTAAAAATAGCCAAAAAAAAAGATATAGCATAGTTCATACAACTGAATATATTGCTATGGATGATGAAATAATAAAGGCTATTAGGTCTAAAAAAAATTCATCAATGAGGCTCGGAATTAATGCTGTTAAAAATAAGGATGCCGGGGCATGCGTGAGCGCTGGAAATACAGGGGCTTTAATGGCATTGTCTAAGATTATCTTGAAAATGATTCCAGGAATTGATAGGCCAGCAATATGCGGGTCTCTTCCGACAAAAACCGGACAATGTTATATCTTAGATCTTGGAGCAAACGTTGAATGTGATGCCAATCATTTATATCAATTTTCTATTTTAGGATCAGCTCTTGTCCAGTCATTAGAAATTAATGCAAAACCAGTGATAGGATTGTTAAATGTAGGGTCTGAAGAATTCAAAGGGAATGACACTATTAAAAACGCAGGTCAATTAATGCAAGAGTCAAAATTAAATTATGCTGGATTTGTAGAAGGTGATGAAATGTTTAATGGTAGCTTCGATGTTATTGTTTCTGATGGATTTGCTGGAAATATTGCGCTGAAGAGTATTGAGGGTGTTGCTAAATTAATTAGTCATTTTATAAAAACAGAATTTAGTAAGTCAATATTCACCAAACTTGCTGCATTAATAAGCTATCCGGTGATGAGAGCAGTAAAAAATAAAGTAGACCCAAGAAAATATAATGGTGCAAGCCTTTTAGGTCTCCAAGGAGTTGTTGTAAAGAGTCATGGTGGAGCAGACTCATATGCTTTTAGCCAGGCAATAAATACGGCTTACTATGAAGTTAAAAATGGAATATTAGATAAAATTGAATCATTGGTTCATTCTGGAGGCTCTGATGCCTGACTTATATTCAAAAGTAATTGGGAGCGGCAGCTATCTCCCAGAAAAAATATTAACGAACTATGATTTAGCTAAAATAGTTGATACAAGCCATGACTGGATCTTTGAGAGAACTGGAATTGAACAAAGACATATCGCATCTGAAAATGAATCCTCTGTTGATATGGCATACAAGGCTTCACTGAAAGCCATGTCTATGGCTCAATTATCGCCTGGTGACATTGATATGATTATTGTTGCAACAGCTACGCCTGAGAGAAAATTTCCGAGTACAGCTGTTCTTCTACAAGATAATTTGAAAATTGAACAAGGCTTTGCTTTTGATATTAATGCAGCTTGTACTGGATTTGTGTATGCTCTTGATATTGCTGATAAATATATACAGTCTAAAGTAGCAAGGAATATACTTGTGGTCGGTTCTGAGAAAATGAGCTCTTTACTTGACTGGAAAGATAGAAATACGTGTGTATTATTTGGAGACGGTGCCGGAGCAGTCATATTGTCTGAGTCTAGTAAACCTGGGATATTGTCAACTAACATTGGTTCTAATGGCTCATATAAGGATCTCTTGACCGTTAATATTGACCCTGAGTTTATAGAAATGAAAGGAAATGATGTTTTTAAAATCGCGGTAAAAACAATGGGAAAATTAGCAGTTTCAACACTTGAAAAAAATAATATCACAATTGACCAGATTGATTGGTTAATTCCACATCAAGCGAATAGTCGAATTATAAATGCAATTGCTAAAAAAATATCTTTACCAAGTGAAAAAGTTATATTAACCGTTAATAAGCATGGGAATACATCAGCAGCATCAATTCCTTTAGCATTTGATGATGCATACCATAATGGTTCTTTGAAGGAAGGGAATTTAATAATGCTAGAGGCATTTGGAGCTGGTTTTACATGGGGCTCTGTTTTACTTAAGTTTTAAGATGTCCAGATCATTAGATTCATGTATAAAATGTGACAGAATCCATCAGCACCTTTTATATCTAAAAAATATCCATAAAGATTATCATAATGGACCTGTGAAGGGTTCTGGCTCCAAAGATTCAGATATATGTATTGTTGGGCTAGCGCCTGGATTACATGGGGCCAATAGAACAGGAGATGTTTTTAATGGTGATTTCTCTGGAAATGTATTAAATAATTGTCTCGCAGAAGCAGGGTTTAGAAAGTCATTTGAAAATAACTACCCTTTTATTACTAATGCAGTTAAATGCTATCCTGAAAACAATAAACCAAAGATAAGTGAAATAAAAAACTGCTCATATTTTTTATCAAATGAAATATTAGAAATGAAAAATTTAAAAATCATAATAGCCCTAGGGAAAGTTTCACATGATGCAGTTTTACGAATATTTAATCTAGCACTCTCTAAATATATATTTAAACATGGAGTATCCCACAATCTTGCAAAAGAAATTACTTTAATTGATTCCTATCATTGTAGTAAAATTAATATAAATACTAAAAGAGTTAGCAAGAAAATGTTAAGGGATATTTTTTCTTTAGCTAAATCATGCCAGCTAAAGTCATGATTGATAAATTAATATTAGATATAACGAATAGGCCAGGAATATATAAATTCTTAGATCAAGATTCTAAAATAATATATATCGGGAAAGCTTTAAATTTAAAAAAAAGAGTCTCGTCTTATTTCAATAAATCTATTAATGGTATAAAGACTCAGAAGTTAGTTGGGCATATATCTAATGTTGAAGTTATCATAACTGAAAATGAGGAAGAAGCGTTGATACTTGAAAATACGCTTATTAAGAAACACAAACCTAAATATAATATTCTTTTAAGAGATGATAAATCATATCCATATATTTATATCGATATGAGCCATAAATTTCCTTCTATTAAATTTTATCGGGGAAATAAAAATACTAAGAAAGGTATATTTTTTGGACCATACACACAAGTAGCTCATGTAAGATATATGCTAAATTTAACCCAAAAAATATTTAAAATAAGGTCATGCGAAAATTCATATTTTAATAATAGAAATAAGCCATGTTTGCAGCATCAAATTAATCGCTGTGATGCCCCTTGTGTAGACCTGATAAGCAAAGAAAATTATAATTCCTCAGTTAAAAGTACAATACTTTTCTTGCAAGGGAAAAATGAATCTCTTATTGAGGAATATAATTTAAAAATGGAAAACTATTCATCTAGTCAAAAATTTGAAGAAGCATCAGCGATGAGGGATAAAATATCAATGATTAGGAGTTTGACTAAATCTAAAAATATTATAAACAATCAGAAAGATCTCGATATTATTACATGTAGTCATGTTGATGATATTTATTGTATTGATGTGTTTCTCGTAAGGAATGGTGTTAATTTGGGGAATAAAACTTTTGAATTTAAAAACTCTGAAGATTCATCAGAGATAATTTTGAATTCTTTTTTTAAACAATATTATCTTACTAATAATCCTCCTAATAAAATTGTCATACCAAGTGAATTTCAAGATTCAGCTTTATTGATAAATGTATTATCTAAAAAACATAATAAGAGTGTCAGGTTGATTTATTCTAATAGAAAGCCTTATTCAACATGGTCGAAAATATGTCAAGCGAATACGGATGACCGCTTACAATTACTGATAAGATCTAAATCAAAAGATGATCTATTTGCATCATTAAATAGTGATTTTAAGCATGCCGATGAAGTGGAAAATATTATTTGTTTTGATATTAGCCATTTAAGTGGTTCAAATACACAGGGTTCATGCGTATGGTTTACAAAACATGGGCCTCAAAAAAATTTATATAGAAGATATAATGTGGTTGATATTAAAAAATCAGATGATTATGGAGCTATTAAATTTGTCATGAGGAAGAGATTAAAAAGACTTCAGGAAGAGGATAGTCTTCCGGATATTATTATAGTAGATGGAGGAAAAGGCCAAATTACTCAAGCAAAATTAGTATTAAAAGAATTAAATATATCCACTCCAATAGTGTTAGGGATAGTCAAGGGCCATAAGCGCAATACTGATAATGATAGGATATTAGATATCAACTTTAATGATATTACTTTAACTTTATCAAAAAAAACAATTATTACGATACAGAAAATCAGGGATGAAGCGCATAGATTTGCAATAATTGGACAAAGACAGAAATCTAATCAGAAACAATATAATTCTAAGCTAGACTCTATTCCAGGAATAGGTAAAATTAAAAAAATAGAATTATTGAAGTATTTCGGGGGAATCCAAGGAGTTCTGAAATCATCAGCCGAGGATTTAACTAATGTTTCGGGAATCAGTATACATTTAGCTGATATAATTTATAATCACTTACATAATAATGAAATTTAATATACCCAATTCATTGACGATAACAAGGATACTCATAATTCCTTTGATAGTATATTTATTTTTATCAAATGAGGAAAGTTATAGGGTCATAATATTCTCTCTATTCTTATTAGCAACAGTAACCGATTACCTTGATGGTTTTTTTGCGCGTTATATGAAACAAGTAACAAGCTTTGGTGAATTTCTAGACCCTGTTGCCGATAAACTTCTCGTAATTATTACCTTAATACTTCTAATGTCTGAAAATCAAGATATTTTATTTCTTATTCCTGTTTTAATTATTGTTACTAGAGAGTTTTTAATTATAGCAATAAGACAAAGATTGGCAGAAGTAGGACATAGTGTAAAGTTAGGCGTATTATTGATATCAAAAATTAAAACAACAATACAACTAATGTCGCTTTTGCTATTATTGTATAAATTTCCATTTTTTGGTATTGATGTTTATCAGCTAGGAATACATTTATTACAGATTGCATCTTTATTGACATTGATATCATTTTTTTATTATGTTAAAAAGTCATGGAATGTTATTATAAAGTAATATTATAAATTTATTTGCGAGAATAGCTCAGTTGATAGAGCGCAACCTTGCCAAGGTTGAGGTCGCGGGTTTGAGCCCCGTTTCTCGCTCATATTTTTGTATTATCAATAACTGTATATTAATGTTGTTTTACTGTTGACTTGAATTTCTCTATTATATTTTTTCTATTAAAATTTTCTGACACATGTTCAAACACTTTATTTGTTCTTAAATCAATAGATTCTGGACTTTTTTTATTTTCGTTTATGAATTCAATTATCTTTCCAATTAAAGACTTTGAATCTGATACTTCGCATAAAAAACCATAATCTTCATTTAATACAATATCTATGCATCCTGGAACTTTAGTAGTAATTATAGGAATTTTAAGAGATGCAGCTTCTAGTAATACTGTTGAGACACCTTCTCTATGAGAAGGATGGATAATGCAGTGAGATCTTTTTAAAAAACCATCAATATCATCAGTGTAAAGATGATACTGAATTATCTTTTCCTCTACACATTCATCCAACATCTTTTTAGAAATATGATACTTGTCATCTGAATGAGCACCAATCAATATAAAATTCTTCTCTATATCATTTTTAAAGTATTTTGCTGCAGACAAGAATTCACTAACCCCTTTTTCTTTTAATAGTCTTGAAATCATAATAAAGTTACATTTACCATTAATATGCTGTCTTGATATTTTTTGATCATTAATTTTTATTCCAGCTCCAGGAACAATAAAGGTTTTCTGATCTATTATAATGCTTTTCTGTCTAAAATATTCTCTATCAAACTTGTTTGTAAACCATACTTCATTGGATTTTTTTAAAGATACACGAAGTATATTTATCACAAGATATTTAAGAAAGTTATTTTTTTGAATAAATATATGTCCAAGACCAGTGATCATGGAAATTGTTTTTATGCCTAAAATTCTAGTACTAATGGAACTATATATATTGGGTTTTAAAGTAAAATTAAAAACTATTTGAGGATTAATTCTTTTATGTAATTTATATATAGCTAAAAAAGTTTGAATTTCATTAAAAATATTTTTTCCTCTTTCCTGCAGAGGTAAAAAATATTTTTTTATATTTTTATTAGAAAAATATTTATGATAGGAGTCTTTTTTTGCAATCAAGTTAACAGAGTATCCTTCATCCACTAGCATTTGAATAACATCGTATCTAAATTTATATAAAGTCCAATAGTTATTTGATACTAATGTTACGGATCCTCTATTCATGAAATATCATCTCGTTAATAAATTTTAATTTAGTTACATTTTATCATATATGATTTAAAAAATTTTTGTGACAAGATTTTACCAATATTCCTAGGCAAATAAAATAAATTGTCTATAATGATTTATTAAATAAACGTGATACAATTCTAAAATTACCAATACCAGATTATGGCTAAGTGGCAGAGTGGTAATGCAGCGGCCTGCAAAGCCGTCAACGCCGGTTCGATTCCGACCTTAGCCTTTTATTCGCTATTAAGTTATTTGCAAGTATGTTAGATTTAATTTCGTATAGAAGGTTAATCTCTCAGAGAGGTAGTAGTGTCTCAAGTACTTTTTTTTGGCAGACAGGATTGCTCATATTCAGATGATGCGTTTAAACATCTTGTAGAATTAGGTTTTGAAGTCAGATATATAAAGTCAAATCATAGAAACGAGGATTTGTCTGATGATATCAAAGAATGGAGTGGTGAATATATTTTCTGCTTTAGAAGTTTCTTTGTTTTGCCCTATAGTCTAGTTGAAAAAGCTTCTATTGCAGCAATAAATTTTCATCCTGGGCCTCCTGAATATCCAGGTAGTGGCTGTTTAAATTTTGCCCTTTATGATAATAGTAAAGAATATGGAGTTACAGTTCATTTGATGAATGATAAAATAGATAATGGAAAAATTATTGAATGCTCTAGGTTTTTAATATCAAATGATGACAATATAGATTCGTTACTGAAAAAAACACATGCTGAGTTATTTAAATTATTCCAGAGAATTACGAAAGGACTGTTTCTAAATAAAGATAATTTCTTAAATAAAAAATTAAATGCTGAGAAGAATGAAAAGTGGAATGGCTCAGCTAAAAAATTATCCGAATTAAATAAATTTCAGTTTATTGATAGTAAAATAACATCAGATGAACTAGCTCGAAGAATTAGGGCATTTCATACAAATGATTACCCGTTAAAAATTAAATTACATGGCTATGTTTTCCTTTTAAAAAAATAAATATTCATTCTGTTTAAGAAAGTATAATTTACTATGACTTATATATATGGTTATGATAACCTTATGAATTGGATAATAGATATTAATTTATTTTAAAAGTCTACACGATACTTCGAATAAGCCCGGGTGGCGGAATTGGTAGACGCAAGGGACTTAAAATCCCTCGAGGGCAACCTCGTGCCGGTTCGACTCCGGCCCTGGGCAAAGTTTATGAATAAAATATTACTTATATCGATGGTGTTAATTCTCTCAGGTTGCTCTAAAGCCCTGATGCCCATGACTGGTTTGGTTATGCCGGAACGTAATACTGATAGACTTTCAGAGGAAAGCTACGGTGAATATCCAGAGGATTATCAGAAAATATTAAAAGATTTCCTTCAAGAGAACCTCATTAATCATGAAGGCGCTAAAGTAGAATTTATAAATAAGCCGGGTAAAATCTCAATTACTCAGATGAGAAATGATTATAGTGGATATAGATTATGTCTATCGATTAACTCGCAGAATAGTAAATCTATTTATACTGGTTTTAAAACACATTTATTTATAATCAATAACTCTAAAGTTAGTCTTCATCTTTTTGATAGTGGATTATTACAAATTCCATTTGAATTATGTGTTGATAGAAGATCTTCAGACAGCATGTTCCTAAATGACATACCTGATCAGCCTGAAGATATAAAAATTAATGATATGGACACTATAGATTTAGAGAAAAAATCAAATGAAGTCCCGGTTAATACAAAAAATATTTACATACTATGCAAAGTTAATCAGATTGAGCGAACATTTTACTTCAATGAAAGCAAAGAGATATTGGTTGAGTCAATCGGAGTAAATGAAGTAGAGCTTGAAAATGTTAAGTTTTCAACAACGCATATTCTTGGCTCTAATAGAATAGAAGAAATATTAATTAATAGAGTTTCAGGGTCTTTGATAATTACAAAAGCTGGGGAAGATCCAGTTTCTGGTGAATGTAAATTATTAGATATTAAAAAGTTTTAATATAACTGTTAATACCAACATCAAAATTAAAAATAAATATATAGTTATATGAGAAAAAACTCTAATTTCAGCTCTAAGTCTTCTTGAATCTGAGCTAAATTAAGATTATAGTTATTATTCGTTTTAGTGGCATACTTTGGGAGTTTAACTATGAAAACAGATATAGAAATCGCACAAGCAGCAAAATTAGAAAAAATATCTACAATTGCAAAAAAAATCAATATACCTGAGGATTCACTAGAGCCATACGGTCATTATAAAGCTAAAATCTCTCTTGATTTTCTAAATAGCCTTGAAGATAAAAAAGATGGCAAACTTATACTAGTAACCGCAATTAGCCCGACCCCAGCAGGAGAGGGTAAGACAACGACATCTGTGGGACTAGGAGACGCATTAAATGCAATTGGAAAAAAAGCTCTTGTGACCATTAGAGAACCTTCGTTAGGACCAGTTTTTGGAATGAAAGGTGGGGCAGCAGGAGGAGGAATGGCTCAAGTAATACCCATGGAGGATATTAATCTTCATTTTACTGGTGATTTTAATGCCATCCAGTTAGCTAATAACCTTTTGGCTGCGATGTTGGATAATCATATACATCATGGCAATAAATTAAGCATTGATGTAAGAAGAGTTGCATGGAAACGAGTCTTAGATATGAATGATAGAGCCCTTAGAAAAACTGTATGCTCTCTTGGTTCGATTGGTAATGGGTATCCTAGAGAAGATGGGTTTGATATCGTGGTGGCCTCAGAAGTAATGGCAATATTTTGTTTGGCAACATCGCTTGTTGATTTAAAAGAAAGACTGGGTGATATAGTAGTTGCATACACTAGAGAGAAAAAACCAATACTTGCAAGAGATATAAATGCTCATGGAGCGATGACTGTTTTACTTAAAGACGCGATGATGCCTAATCTTGTTCAAACTTTAGAGAATAATCCTGCCATAATACATGGTGGTCCTTTTGCTAATATTGCACATGGTTGTAATTCTGTTATTGCAACAAAAGCATCTCTTAAACTTGCAGATTACGTGGTTACAGAAGCAGGCTTTGGTGCAGATTTAGGAGCTGAGAAGTTTTTAGATATAAAATGCAGAAAAGCAAAACTAACACCATCAGTTGTTGTTTTGGTGGCTACAATAAGAGCTTTAAAATATCATGGAGGATGTCCTAAGGAAGAATTTAGTAAAGAAAGTTGCGAGTATCTTAAAAAAGGTCTTGTGAATCTTGAAAGACATGTTAGGAACTTGAAAGAACATTATGGTCTTCCAGTTGTTGTAGGAATAAATGGTTTTGCATCAGATACCGAAGCTGAGAGAAAAGTTCTGCAAGACAAGTCAAGCGAGCTAGATGTACTTATAGTTTCTTCAACACACCATGCAAATGGAGGGGAAGGTGCTAGAGAGTTAGCCGAAACTGTGGTTAAAGTTATCGATGAATCTCAAAATAACTTCAAGTATCTATATGAAGACGATCTTGATTTATGGTCTAAAATGGAAACTATTGCACAGAAGATTTATGGTGCTAGTGGAATTTCAGCATCAGCAAAGATTAAAAAACAAATAGATGAGCTACAAGAAAATGGATATGGAAAATATCCTGTTTGCGTGGCTAAAACCCAATATTCATTCTCTACTGACCCTACATTAAGGGGAGCTCCATCTGACCATATAATCACTATAAGAGAAGTCAGGTTAGCTGCGGGTGCAGAGTTTATTGTAATGGTATGTGGGGACATAATGACAATGCCTGGACTACCAAAAGTACCAGCTGCTGAAAAAATCGATCTGGATGAAAATGGTAATATAATTGGTTTATTCTAAAAAAAGTGGCACAATTTTTAAATTTTTTAAATAATAGGGTTTCTTTTTTTATATTATTTATAGCCTTTCTTAACATTTCTATGATGGGCCCAGAAAATGTCCCTGTAAAAGATTTACTGCTTTCACTTGATATAAGGGGTATCTTTGATATTTTTCTACAAGCAGAAAGTTTTTATAGAATACCTGATACCCCAATAAGATTTTTAATCTTTATTTTTTCAATTGTTTTTTTTGTTTTGATGATTGATAAAAGAATTGAGATAAAAAAGTGTCCAAGAATATTTATAACTATATTGCTATTGACAGTCTATCTCTTTATGTTAACGCTACTGATAACAGATGGTTTTTATAATTATTCTGCAATTCTTATGGTTTTACTATCGCTCCACTATAGTTTATTTTATAGTAAAAATAATTTATCTTCTTTAGAAAAATTTTTTCTTTTAAGCTATCTTGCTATGTTTCTAGTTCCATTTTGGTCATCCATGATGCATAAAACTAGTTTTTCTGAAATTGATAACTATATAAGATTTATTCTGGTCATTCCTATTTATCTTACTTTGCGTGAAATTCGGATACCGATGAATAATTTTATCAACATTGTGAACTTATCATCTATCTTGATTGGCTTGTGTGCGCTTTATTCTATTATAATTTTAAATGAAACTAGAGTCAGAAGCTTTACAAGTTCTGCAGTAATATTTGGTAATATATCATTAGTATTTTTTATGTTTTCTTTTTTATCAATTTCAAGATATATAAACAATAATAAAAATATTCTTTTCCCCCTTATTGCTTCTGGAGCTACATTCTTTGCTTGGGCAAGCACTGGATCTAGAGGTTCAGTATTATTAGTTTTAGTATTTTTCTTTTTACTATTTACTAAACCTTTTAAGAATTTAATAATTGCTTCTAAAAATGTGAATATTATTTTTTTACTAGTCATCACTATAATTTTTGTAAACTCACCTATCATCTCAAGGTCTATTGACTCTTATGGGTCTACTTATAATTATATAACAGAGGGTAGTGAACATCATTGGAGACACTCTAACAGCATTGTTCCTAGGTTAAATCTTTGGAAAGGTTCTATCATTTTAATAAACGAGAATACAGTTAAAGGGATAGGTCTAACAAACTTTAATAATTCTCTGAATGAGCAGATTAAGTTAAAGAATATACAGCCAATCCGTCCTTTATCTGATGATCTAACCGATGGCCAAAATCATGCCCATAATCAATTTCTTGATATTTTTATTAAAACTGGTGTGTTTGGATTTTTAACATTAATTTTCTTCATGATTATTAATTTATATTATTTTTATCGTAGACGCTATCAGTCTGAGAATAATGAGGATGCTGGCTTGTTATCGCTTTTTGGTATTGTATCTGTGGTTGGATATATCTGTTATATGTTCACTAATAGTGTGTTCTCTCATCAACTGTCAACCTTATTCATGACACTTTTATTTATTATTTTATCGGGTATGATAACTAATAAATTAGGAAAAAATTTAACATGAAAATTTCGATTATAGGTACAGGTTATGTTGGTCTAGTAACCGGGGCTTGTTTTGCAGAGATAGGACATGATGTTATATGTCTGGATAATAATAAGAATAAAATAAATAATTTAAAAAAAGGCATTCTCCCTATTTATGAGAATAATCTTGAAAGAATTGTAACGTTTAATTTAAAAGAAAAAAGATTAAATTTTACAACATCTATAAAAGATTCAATGAAGTTTTCTAATATAATTTTTATAGCAGTTGATACACCACAAAAGAAAAATGGAGAGGCTGATTTAACATCTATAAAAAATGTTTGCGTCGATATTGCAAAACATATTGAACCCGGGACAATTCTTGTCCAGAAATCAACAGTACCAGTGGGTACTTCTGAATATATAAAAAAAACTATTAATAAGAACTTATCTAAATCTAGAAAGTCTACACCTTTCTCTGTTGTGTCTAATCCTGAATTCTTAAAAGAAGGAACTGCTGTTGATGACTTTATGAAACCTGATCGAATAATTATTGGGTTAGATGATGATTCATTAAAAGATCTGTTTAAAAATATTTATTTACCGCTTGATAGGAAGTTTAATAAGATCCAATTTATGGATGTGAAATCTGCAGAATTGACCAAGTATGCATCTAATGCAATGTTAGCAACTAAAATAAGCTTTATTAATGAACTTGCAAATATAGCAGATTGCCTAGGTGTTGATATTGAAAATGTAAGAAAGGGAATGGGCGCTGATAAAAGAATTGGATATGAGTTTTTATATCCAGGTTGCGGGTATGGAGGTTCATGTTTTCCAAAAGATATTAATGCGCTAATTTACTCAGCTGAAAAAAAATCATATAAACCTAATTTACTAAAAGCAGTAGAGAAGCTTAATAATGATCAGAAATCAGTCTTATCTCAAAAATTTTCCAAATATTTCAAAAATAAATTAACTGGTAAAACTGTTGCTGTATGGGGTCTTGCATTTAAACCAAATACAGATGATGTACGCTTTGCGGCAAGTATTGTTGTAATAAACTACCTTTTAAGTAAAGGCGTTACTGTTAAGGCCTATGACCCAGTCGCCAGCCTCAAAGGCTCAATTAATAAAAAATATAAAAAATACTCGGAAGTTAAGTCAGCTCAGTCAGCTATAAATGGAGTAGATGCGCTGATTATTTGTACAGAGTGGAAGGAATTTTGGTCAATTGATCCAGGCCTGTTTGCTAAGAAAATGTCCAAAGCTGTTATTTTTGATGGTAGAAACATCTATGATCCAAAGGTAATGAGAGATGCGAATATTGATTATTTTGCAATTGGACGAGGAATGAAACAAAAATAACTTGTAATTATGCCTCTCTAATGAATATACTGTGTTCAGGGGTCGAACGCACTATGTGGTTAATTGCAAGAACAAAGCCTAATCAGGAAAAAAGGGCACAAATTAATCTAGAAAATCAAAATTTTACTGTTTTTTTGCCAAGTATTGAGCGAAAAAAATTTAAAAAGAATTTATGGGTATCTACTAAGGAACTTCTGTTTCATGGCTATATATTCATCGAAATAGGCGATCATAACCAAAATATCTCTAAAATCAATAACACAGTCGGTGTGTCTAAGTTACTTGTAGATTACTTAAGTCTTAAGGCGCAAGTTGTTCCAGAAAGCATCATGTCTGAAATTAGAATGAGAATAAAAGTTAGCCCCAACGATGTAGATAACATCAAAACCAATGATAAACTTCAAATAACTAATGGCTCTCAGAATTCATTATCCGCTATATTCATAGAAAAATGTACACATAATCGCTCTAAAGTATTGATAAATATACTTAATAGTCAAAGAGAGGTAATTATACCTAATTCAGATCTCCAATTGTCCCTGTAATAATCTATTGGTTAAATTCCTATTATCTATTATACTGTTCATAGCCTGAACGCATAAATGCGTGCGGTAGCCTGTCTGGATAAAAATAATCAAACATAATATATATATAATTGCTGAAATTGGTGTAAACCATAATGGTTCTTTCATTAATGCAAAGAAAATGATTGTTGCGGCAAAAAAAGCTGGGGCAAACGCAGTTAAATTCCAGAACTTTGTGCCAGAAGAAATGGCATTAAAATCAACAGAAAAAGCATTTTATCAGAAGAACACAACTGGCATAGAAGAATCTCATTATGAAATGCTTGAAAAATATGTATTAAAAGATATTGAATATAAAAAATTAAAAGATTTTTCAAAAAAAAATAAAATAGATTTTATTTCAACGCCTTTTGATTTTAAAAGTTTAAGATTTCTTTTAAAAGAACTAAATCTAAAGAGGATTAAGGTGTCATCCACAGATGTTAATAATATTCCTCTATTAGTGAAAATAGGTGAATCAAATGTGGATGTAATAATATCTAGTGGTATGAGCACTATTGATGATGTCGACTTGGCTCTATCAGCCTTGTCATATGGCAATAAAAAGTATAAAAATTTTTTTGACATAAGCAAGCATAAATATTTTTATAAAAAAAATATGAACTACCTTAAAAATAAAGTCACATTAATGCATTGCACGTCTGAGTACCCAGCTCCAGCAGAAGAATTAAATCTTAGAGTATTAGAAACATATAAGAACAGGTATAAGATAAAAGTAGGTTACTCTGATCATTCTTGTAATGAACTAACCCCTGTTATTGCAGCCTCTTTAGGTGTATCTGAGATAGAAGTGCATGTAACAATTGATAAAAATATGAAAGGCCCAGATCACCTAAGCTCTCTTGATTTTATTGAATTTAAAAAATATATCAATAATATTAGAAAATGTGAAATGATGTTGGGAAGTAATAAAAAAAGTATTACTAAATCAGAAAAGAAAAATATTTCAGTTGCTCGGAAAAGCTTAGTGGTTAATAGCGATCTCAGGAAAGGCGAGAAGTTAACGGAAAAAAATCTTGTCTTAAAAAGGCCTGGAAATGGAATATCACCAGTACATTATTATAAATATCTTAATAAAAAAGTAAAAATAAATTTAAAGAAAAACACCCTTTTAAAAAAAGGGACGAGTATAAGTTAATATGAATATATCAGTGGTGATACCATATTATAATGAGTCATCAACTCTTGAGAGAACATTAAATGCTTTAGCTAATCAAACACTGTCGCCTTCTGAAATAATATTAGTTGATTCAGGTTCAAATGATAATTCACCTTTAGTCATTGAAGAGTTCATCAAAGAGAGGCATGCTAAAAATATTATACTGCTAACATCTGGTGAAATGAGCCCTAGCTCATCGATAAATTTAGGAGTTGAAAAATCATCATCTGACTTAGTAGCATACGTTGATTGTGGCTTGGATATACCTTTAAATTGGCTGGAGAGTAGTTTGAGTTTAATGGAAAAGAGTAACGCGGATATTATTTCTCCCCAGATATATACTGTGGGTAAAGAATTAATTGACAAGGCATTCACTTCTCATACATATGGATATGATTCTTACAGGCCTTGTTTGACGGGTTCATTAATCAAAAAAATTCTTATTGAGAAAGTAAATTATTTTTTACCCAACGCCAGAGCAAGCTATGATATTGATTTTATTAAAAAAATTAACATAATAAATGCTAAGCGTATTATTAACAGCAAGACAGTATTGCAATATTTTGGAACTAATTATTGCAGAACTTTTATATCTGGAATATTAAAAATTGCTGCATATTCTGAAAATGGATGGAGAGTAAAGGGTCATATAAAACCATATTTTTATATCACAGCATTACTTATTTTATTAGCAGGACTATATTTAGAGCATGGAATGACAATCTTGATATCTTATTTCTTCGTTCGAGGTTATTTTATTCCATTATCTAGATCTTCCCGCAATATTTGGAAAGAATTTAAACTATTACTTATGCTTCCTATTGCTGGCCTTGCAATAGACTTTTCTAGAATTATTGGATATTTATTTATCCACAAAATAGTTTCACTAAAATGGGAATAATTGGATTGAAATGAATATTAAAAGAAAAATTAGAAGACTGATGGGCTTAATTTATGATTATTATCTTGCGATTAGAATTTCATTCATGAGTAAAGAAGATAAGTTTTTATATATCTATAAAACAGAATACTGGAAGGGGGAAGGAAATGGCTCATTATCTGGCGGTGGCTCAAATGAAGCTTCAACAAATATATTTATAAGTGAGTTAAGAAATTTTATTATAGAGAGGAAGGTAACGTCATTGGTTGACATTCCATGTGGTGACTGGAAATGGATGTCAAAAGTTGATTTAAATAATGTAAATTATATAGGATGTGATGTAGTTCCAGATCTTATCAAGTCTAATAATAAAATATTTAAAAGACCTAACGTTAATTTTCTTGTGAAAGATTTAATAAAGGAGGCTCTTCCTCAATCAGATTTAATTATTGTTAGAGACCTATTAGTCCACTTAGATGATAGTGATATAGTTGAATGTTTGTACAACATAAAAAAAACAAATTATAAATATATTGGCATTACAAATTATCCAAATCTAGAAGAAAATAAAAAGAGACTGCTGGGTGATTATCTAAGGTTTGGTGATAAATGGAGAGCGATAAATTTAACAAAAGAGCCTTATAATTTACCAGAACCTACATTCAATCTCTCTGACAACAATGACCTGGTCAGCATAGATAAAGGTAAATATATATCTATTTGGGAAAATAAAAATTTTAATTTATCAAATATGAACATTAATCCATGAGCAATAAAGATAATAAAGAAGAGTATAAACATGAAGACCTTAATCTTTTGAGACACTTGCAAGAAAAGCAGGATGTTAGCCAAAGAGAATTGGCTCATAAGATGGGCGTTAGCTTGGGTAAAATGAATTACATACTTAATGCTCTAATCAAGAAAGGCATTATAAAAGTACAAAATTTTAGAAATAATAAGAATAAACTGGCGTATACTTATTACTTAACCCCAATGGGTATTAATGAAAAAGCTATTTTAACTGTTAAATTTTTTAAAAGAAAATTAAGTGAATATGATACAATTAAAAAAGAAATTGCGGAATTAGAAGAAGATATGAAAAAAATTAATATTTCTGAGATAAAAATACATGATGAATGAGCATTTAGAGCTTTCCAATATAATTAAAGGATACCATGAGAATAAAACAAGACTAGTCTCAATTGTATCGGCTGTATTAATAATTTTTACAATTTATGCTTTTTTAATCCCCAATACATATAAAGCTGAAATATATCTGGTACCGCCTCAAGACAAATATGTCCAACCATTAAATTACTTCGCCACTCAGATTGCAAAGGATAGCCAGTTGATTCTTGAACAAAAATTTATTTATTTTGCTTTTATGAAAAATGCGCAATCTAGAAAATATCAAAGAAAGTATTTTTATGAAAATGAATTATATAATTATTTTCCTGGTGAAAATAAAGAGCAAGTTTTTAAAGAAAATTTCTATGATAATTTTAGATTTAGATTAGAATCAAAATTTGTTTCCAGGGATATTAGGCAAGAAGATTTTTTAAGTATTTCTTTTGTACATACAGAACCTGAATTAGCTTCTCAATGGCTCAATGGTTTTATAAAAATGGTTGAACGTGAAACTTCTAAAAATATAGTCGATGGAGTTAACGCATCAATTAATAATTATAGTCTAAAAATTCAATCTGCGATTGATAGTAAGAGAAAGCTAGCTAAGAAGATAAAATTAGATAAAATTGTTCAACTCAGTGAGGCTCTATTGATTGCAGAAAAATTAAATATGGTAGGTACTTCTGATATAAACCTTACTAGACAGTCAATATTTATGGATGATGGTGGGAATACAGGCCCTACACAATTAACAGAAATGCCCCTATATCTACTGGGCAGCGATGCATTAAAATCGCAAATAAATAGTTTAGAAGCAAGAACTTCAGATGATCCATTTATACCTAATCTACGTTATTTGGAAGAAGAATTAAATACAACATCTTTGGTGAAAGTAGCTTATGATGATGTTAAGGTTGCAGAAATTGATCAATTATCAATAGTTCCTAAAAAGAAATACGCTCCAAGACGATCGCTAATACTTGCCTTAGGTTTATTCTTTGGTGTTTTATTAGCGTTTCTAAACCTTTTACTTATTATCTCTAGAAAACAAAAAAATCAATAATATAATATAAATATATTATATATATCCACTATAAATGACTAATATCCTAAATATATTTGATAGGGAAGATAAATTAAATTTATTTTTCTTGCTTCTACTATTTATTGTATCTGGAATTATTGAAGTTCTGGGGATAGCTTCCGTGGCACCTTTTATAGCATTGCTAACTAAGCCTGAATATCTAACCAATAATGAGCTATATATGAGCATAATTAATGCATATCAATTAACTAATTTAGATGCAACAGTTCTCATGGGATCTCTTGTTATTGTATTATTTGCCACAAGTAATATTGTTACGGCATATACATTATGGAAGACAGTCTCCTTTACAGCTTTGCAACAACATAAAATATCAATGATATTAATGCAAAAATACTTATATCAGCCTTATGAGTTTTATACAAAAAACTCTTCATCGAATATCAGTAAAAATATTTTACATGAAACTGGGGTTATATGTGATTTAGTTATCCTGCCATCTCTTCAATTTATATCAAAATGTGCAGTAGTATTATCTGTTTCTATATTTTTATTATATATAAATTATCAGATATTTATCGGAACTATATTAGTTTTAGCGATTATATACATACTAATTTACTCTAAGGTTAAAGAAGTACTTTTAAACTATGGTGAAAGCAAAGTTTTAATGAACAAAGATAAATATAAGTATGTAAATGATGCATTTACAGATATCAAAAATATTAAATTTTATTCGGCGGAACAGTCCTACTTAAGCTTATTTAGCAATCCAACTAAGCAGTTTGCAGAATTAACCGCAAAGAGCACCTTACTTTCGGTATTACCTAGGTATATTCTTGAGGTAATAGCTTTTGGAGGAATCTTTACTGTTTTAATTTATTTTTTATCTCAAGATTATAATTTAATTGCTCAATCTCCAGTGATAGGAGTTTTCATTATTGCAGCATACAGGGCATTACCTTTATTGCAGCAAATTTATCAAAATTTTGCAATTTATAAGTTTAATTCCCCAGTTGTTGAGATTGTTAAAAATATTTATAGTTTGCCAATTAAAAAAAATATTGATATGGCCGAAGTTAGTTTCTTAAATAATATTCTTCTAGAAGATATTTCATTTTCATATGATGATAAAAAAATTCTTTCTAATATAAATTTAGAAATTAAAAAATCTAATATTATTGCGATAGTAGGAGAAAGCGGATTAGGGAAAACTACATTGATTGATATTATTTTAGGATTCCATCTAAAGTTTACTGGAAAAATATCTATTGATGGAATCTTATTAAATAATGAAAATCTCATTAGCTTGAGAAAGAAAATTGGTTATGTTTCCCAAGATATGTCCTTAACTAATATGTCGCTAGAGAATAATGTTGCTTTTGGTATCAAGAATTCAGATATTGATTATGATATGTTGGCTCAAATCTTAACAGTTGTTGACCTAGATGATTTTGTTGCTTCGTTAGAGCATAAATATGAATCTGTTCTAGCTGAAAGAGGAATGAATATAAGCGGAGGACAGAAGCAAAGAATTTTATTAGCACGCGCGCTATATAGAAAACCTGAAATCTTGATATTAGATGAAACAACTAGCTCATTTAATGAAGAACTTGAAAACAAAATTATTCAGAATATAAAGGAATATTTGCCTAATATCACAGTAATTTTAATTACACATAGATTATCATCTTTAAAATACTGTAATAATGTTTTTAGGTTATCTAGAAACAAAATAACTGAAATTATTAATAACTAATGGATAAAAATAGATGGCTATATTAAAAAATAAAAAAATACTAGTAACAGGTGCTGATGGGTTTATAGGATCACATTTAGTTAATAAGCTTGTGAGTCTTAACTATGATGTGAGAGCTATGACAATGTATAACTCTTTTAATAGCTGGGGCTGGCTTGATACTTTTGATAAAAAATTACTCAAAAAAATAGAAGTAGTTTCTGGAGACATTAGAGATAAAAAATTTGTCACAGATTCATGCAAAGGGACTGATATTATTTTTCACTTAGCATCGTTGATTGCAATACCATATTCTTATAAATCACCATATTCGTATGTTTCTACGAATATGGAAGGGACACTAAATATCCTTGAAGCTGCTCTTAATTTTGAAATAGAAAATATAGTACACACATCAACTAGCGAGGTATATGGAGAATCTAACACAATTGCAATTTCTGAAGAATCAAGATCAATAGCCAGATCACCATACTCTGCAACTAAAATTGGAGCGGATCAACTTGCTTATTCTTACTATAGTACATTTGGATTACCTGTATCGACTATAAGACCTTTTAATACATATGGTCCAAGGCAATCATCAAGAGCAATCATACCTACTATAATCACTCAGTTATTATCAGGTAACCATACTATCAAGTTAGGATCTCTTAACCCGACAAGGGATTTTTGTTTTGTAGAAGATACTGTATCAGGGTTTCTATCAGTTGCTTCTACTAAAAAAAGTATTGGCGAGGTTATTAACATTGGTTCAGGATATGAAATATCTATCAAAGACTTAGTTTCAATGATTGGGGATATTATGGATGTTAAAATAACTATAAAATCAGATAAAAATAGAATTAGACCAAAAGATGGCGAAGTTGATAGATTAAGAGCTAATATAAATAAGGCAAAGAAAATATTAAAATGGGAGCCGAATTACAAGGGTAAAATTGGCCTGAAAAATGGATTAGAAAAAACAATAGAGTGGTTTAAAGATGATGAAAATAACAAACAATATAAGACTAATATATATAACGTATGATACAAGAAATTAACCGCTTAGCTGATAATATTAAATCATTACTTGAGCCATTTGGTAAAAAGCATAATGTCCATGAGCCATATTTTGATAAGAACTCTATAGGCAATATAAAAAAATGCATAGAATCATCATATGTTTCGACATCAGGTCAATATGTTACTGATTTTAAGAAAAAATTATCCCTAACGATAGGATCCCCTAGAGTAGTACTTACAAGTTCCGGAACTGCTTCATTACACTTAGCCTTAAATATTATTGGCATTGAAGGCAAGGAAGTATTACTGCCATCAATGACATTTGTTGCAACTACAAATTCTATTAAATATAATCTTGGTATCCCTCATTTTATTGATGTAGAAAAGGAAAATGTAAATATTGATCCAGTAAAACTTGAACAATATTTAAAATTAATTTCTGTTATAAAAAATAATCGTTGTTACAATAAGAGTACCAAAAAAGAAATTAAATGCTTAATACTTGTTCATGCATTTGGCCATCCAGCAGATATTGATAAGATACAAAAATTATGTAAAATGTATTGCCTAGAAATAGTCGAAGATGCTGCAGGAGCACTGGGTTCAAGGCTTAGAAATAAACATGTTGGGACGTTTGGAAGATTTGGAATTATTAGCTTTAATGGCAACAAGATAATTACAACAGGAATGGGTGGAGCTATTATTTGCAAAAATAATTCAGATTATAAGAAAATTATGCATCTTTCGTCTACAGCAAGAATGCAGCATCCATGGAAAATTGAACATAATCAGATTGGTTATAATTATAGAATGGCAAATTTAAATGCATCATTAGGAGTATCACAGCTCAAGTCATTAAATAAATTTATTAAAAATAAAAAAAAACTTCATCTCATGTATTTGAAATTATCTAAAGACAATGATTTATTTGATATTTTAGAGAATACTAATGGAAATTCCAACTATTGGCTTAATAATTTGATTTTAAAGCCAAAATATAAAAAATTTAAAGTAAAACTGATAAAGAGATTGCATGAGAATAATATATTTGTGCGTGAGCTTTGGACTCCCCAGCATATGTTGTCAATGTATAAGAAATGTGAATCTTCAAATTTAGATAATACTATTGATTTATGGCAAAGAACTATTAGTTTACCGAGTAGCTTTTATAATGGGTTATAAAAATAAAATCTGTATTATCTCATCGAGTAGAGCAGATTATAATCACCTTTATCCGTTAATGTTGGGAATTAAAAAATCAAAAGAACTTGATTTACAAATTATTGCCACAGGCATGCATCTAATTAGAAAGCATGGCATGACCTATAAAGAGATTGAGAATGATAAATTTTTTATAGATCGCAAAGTTCCTTCTAAACAAAAAACTGCTTCAGCTAATTCATTAGTAGAGGCAATGGCAACAGAATTAAAAGGAATAGCAGTTGCGTTTAGCCAACTTAAGCCAGACTTAGTTATAATTTTAGGTGATCGCTATGATATTTTTCCTGCAGCAATTGCTACTCATATTTTACAAATTCCGCTTGCTCATATACATGGAGGAGAAGTTACCTCGGGAGTAATTGATGACGGGATAAGGCATTCAATCAGCAAACTTGCAAATTTACATTTTGTGGCAACGAATGAGTTTAAGAATAGATTAATATCTATGGGTGAAGAAAATAAATCTATTGTTAATATTGGCTCATTGGCAGTTCAAGGTAATAAAAAAATTAAAAAATATAGTAAAGCTGATATTTTAAAAAGATTTAGTATAATCAACTATAATCAATATTTTGTTATTACAGTCCACCCTGAAACTATAAACTCTAATAACAAAAAACTTATAAAAAATATTTTATTGGCGCTAGAGTCTTTTAAAGACTATTATTTTATTTTTACAGGCACTAATTCTGATACTGATTCTTCTATCATAAGTAAAAATATTAATGAATTCATTAAGAAAAATAAAAAACAAGCAGCGCTAATTGAATCATCAGGAAGAGAACTATACGTTAATATGATGAAGCATAGCGCATTAATAATTGGAAATTCTTCTTCTGGAATAATAGAGTCTCCATCGTTGCATACGGCGTCAATTAATATTGGTAATAGGCAGGCAGGCCGACCTTTATCTAAATCTATTTTTTCTTCATCGTATGAGCTGTCTGATATTATTACTAAAATCAATCATGGCTTAAAGTTTGATTTTATTAAAAATAAATTTAAACCAAAATATCAAGGCAATGGGTCGATAGAAAAGATAATAAATAGATTACTAAAAATTAACAAGAATAAATTACTCCATAAAAAATTTTTTGATAAATAAATATATGTCATCTAACATTAGAATTATCTCAAGGCTGGATATTAAAGGTGAAAATTTAATTAAAGGAATTCATCTTGAAGGTCTTAAAATTGTTGGTGACCCTAATGAATATGCTCAGAAATATTATAAGGATGGAGTAGATGAGATCATTTATATGGACTCTGTAGCAAGCTTATATGGTAGAAACAATCTCTTGGATATTGTTAGGAAAACAGTAAAACATGTATATATCCCAATTACTGTTGGCGGAGGAATAAGATCAACTGACGATGTAGAACTTCTTTTGAGAAATGGTGCTGAAAAAGTGGCAATAGGTACAGCTGCAACTATTAACCCTGATTTAATAACAGATGTATCGAAAAGATTCGGATCGCAATGTATGGTTTTGTCAATAGAGGCAAAGTTGATAGATAATAGTTGGATGGTATTCGTTGAAAATGGCAGAAAAAATACCGGGATGGATGTATTGGAGTGGTCTATGAGAGGAGAGAAGCTTCATGCGGGTGAGATACTCCTAACATCAATAGATAAGGAAGGCACTAATAAAGGATTTGATTATAATCTTATTGAGACGGTTTCCACTAATGTTTCAATACCAGTTATTGCTAGTGGTGGAATGGGTTCTACAGATCATTTTCTTAAAGTCGTTCAAGAGAGTTCTGCTGATGCCGTTGCAATGGCAGATGTTTTGCATTTCAATAAATTAAGTATTTCCGATATACGAAATAATGCAGAAGAAAACAATTTAAATGTCAGGTCATATGATAAATAAAAAAATAGGAATCATAGATTATGGGGCTAGCAATATCTTTAATTTAGTTAATGCATTTGAACATTTAAATGTAAATGTAAAAGTTATTGATGAACCACAAGATATGAGTGAAATAACTCATTTAGTGCTACCCGGAGTGGGAGCATTTGAAAATGGCATGAATTCTATTAAGAATAAAAATTTAACTGATTTAATTCTTGGTCATGTAGAAAAAGATTTACCTTTTTTAGGAATATGTCTTGGAATGCAAATGATGTTAAGTGAAAGTTATGAATTTGGAAGTCATTCAGGCTTAAATATAATCAATGGGAAAATTAAAAAGATTCCAAATATCAATAATGACGGAGTAAGGCATAAGATTCCACATATTGGTTGGAATACAATTAATATGTCTTCAAATAATTTTTTAAAAAAAAGTATTGTTAATGATGCTGTAGATAATCAAGCAATGTATTTTGTCCATTCATATATGGCTTACACTGATGAAACAAATATTTTAGCCACATGTAACTATAATAATATAATTATCCCTTCGATTATAAGTAGTAATAATATTTTTGGTTGTCAGTTTCACCCTGAAAAAAGTGGTGAAAAAGGATTGTCTATACTAATGAATTTTATTAATCTATAATCATTCTAAGAGTCTTTTATGAAAATTAATAATAGATGGAAACTTGTTGAAAAATCTAAAGAGCTATACTTGCCTACAGTGCCTCAGCATCAGCTTATAAATAATGATACAAAGTTATGCTTAATGGGAAGTTGTTTTGCAGATGAAATAGGCTGGGTTTTGAAAGAAAACAATATTAATATTGGTGAAGTAGATTACGTTGAAGAACTAAGACATGTATTATACCCATGGGGAACATTTTTTAACCCACTTAATCTTTTACATATTTTAGAGCATACATTGGAAATAAAAAAAATTAACTTTGACGAACAGGCATTTATAAAAGTACCTAAAAATATACTTGGAAATCATTTTGAGACAAAAGATGCTGATCTAGAAGAAAATGATTATGATCTTTGGTGTTTATATTTAAAAGCAAGATTAAAATCTTCAAACTTAGACGAATCAGTTTTAGAAATTAATAAAAAATTAAAAAAGTTTAAAAATAGCATCCTCAATGCTGATGTTATTGTAATAACATTAGGCTTAATTGAGGCATGGATTGATAATGAGTCAAAAAAATCATGGCACTCATTTCATGGTAATGCGATCAAGAAAACATCAATTGGAAACAGGGCAAGTTTTGACTTATTATCATATGATAAAGTCACAGCAGCAATTCAAAATATTGTTTCGATATTTCACTCAATCGATAAAGAAAAGAAAATTATTTTTACCGTATCCCCAATCCCATTAAATTTTACATTTACTAATAAAGATATTGTCGTGGCAAATCGTTATAGTAAATCTGTCTTACGTGCTGCAATCGAAAGTTTTATTGATGATAAGAGGATATTTTATTTTCCATCTTTTGAGATAGTGCTTGATTGTGTAGGATGGCCGGCTGCATATAAGGAAGATGATAAGAGGCATATTAAAACGGATGTATTTAAAAATAACATAGCACCATTATTTTTAAATAATTTTTGTGATATCAAATGAATAGTACTTTTAAAATATTCAACATTAACAATGCATTTCTTCGTATTGAATATATGGACAAGGTCATACTTACGGATCCATGGTTAACAGATAGGATATTTGATAATAGTTGGATGACTTATCCGCCTATATTTGATATAGATAAAATCATTAAAGATACATCTGATGTGTTAATTTCTCATATTCATCAAGATCATTGTGATTATAATTTAATAAAACATTTAAAAAAATCTGTAAATTTTTATATACCTGAAATTTTTCCTAATCAAAAAATAAAGAAAAATCTTAACTCCATGGGATATGAAAATGTATTTTTAGTCAAGCCAAAAGAATATATTTCCATTGACAAAGACTTAAACTTATACGTTATTCCACCTATGAATGAATTTGGTCAAGAAACTAAAGATATGCAAAATATTGACACCAAAGGCGTCCCGATTGACGCTGGTTTCTTGCTTCGTAATGAGAATAATAAGATTTGTATGATGGCTGATAATTCACCTTATTATTTTGATAACCATCCTGATGTAATAGATGAGTTAAGTAACTCAGATATTGTTATGTTGCCTTATAATGGCTATGCCTCTGACTTCCCATTAAACTTTATAAACTTTTCTAGAGAAGAGAGAAGCGAAATGTCTGATCAACAGAGTACAAAACGAATGCATTTACAGTCAAAGTTTCTTAAAAAAATTAATGCAAAAAATACATTAATGTATTCATCTGAATTTGCACTTGCTGGACCTATGGCGTATGAATTTTTTACAATCCATCCAAAAAAATGGCTGGATAAGAAATTAGCTGCTATTGAGTATGAAAAACACACAAATATACAGACACATTATTTGCATAATGAAGATGAAATGCAGATAGACTCTAATTCGAATGTTTCAATTTTAAGAAATAACTATCAAATCCCTGATTCAATGGATTTTGCAAAAAGTATATATTCTGAAATTCCAAACACAAGATATCTTTTCGAGAAAATAAAAAGCATGGAGGTACTTAAAAATACTTTTCATTCAGCATCTGAAAATTTATTTGATAAAATGAAACTTATTGGAATAAACTCTAAATCTAAATTATTGATTAATATCACTGATCTAGAAAAAAAATTCTATATTGATTTTGAAAATGGAGAATTAAAAGAAGGCGTAGATAGAGATGCAAACATGAAATTGCATATTGAATCAAATTATTTAAATGCTTTATTTAATTTTAATGCACACTGGGATGATGCTCAAATATCTGGAAATTTATTATGGGAAAAATACGGTGATTATGACCCAACATTTGATGCTTTAATTAATTTCTTTCATGTAAAACTTTCTGGCCCACCAAGGATAAAACTATAAATGATTAGCAATAAAAAGTTAGATGAACAGTTGATCAAATTACCAAAGGATATAAATTTTTGCAAGAAGTGCGTAATTTCAAGTCAACGTCCACGTATTCGACTTGATAAGAACGGTGTATGTAGTGCATGTGGGCACATTGAAATAAAAAAAAATACAGATTGGGGTAAAAGAGAAAAAGAATTACAGGAATTATGTAATGAATATAGGCGATCTGATGGAAAATATGATGTAGTCATTCCTGCTAGTGGTGGTAAAGATAGTGGAAGAGTTGCTCATGAGTTAAAAGAAAATTACGGAATGAACCCATTAACAGTCACATGGGCGCCATTTGAATATACACCAGAAGGTTATAAAAACTTTAGAAATTTTATTAAAATTGGCGGTTTTAACAATTTGACCGCATCACCAAATGGCATTTTTCATAGAAAACTAGCAAGAATTTCACTGGAAGCTGTTGGAGATCCGTGGCAACCATTCACATATGGTCAAATATGTTATGCATTTCATATCGCTAAAGCCTTTGACATTAAGCTAGTATTTTTTGGAGAAAATGGTGAAGCAGAATACTCAGGAGATCCAAAAGTTTTTAATTTAAAAGGTATGCCATACGAATTATGGAGTGAACAGTATCTAAAGGGCGCCCCCGTAGACTCGTTGATACAATATGGCTTAAATGAGACTGATTATTTTAAAAAAACAGACTATAACGATAGTGATTTACAGTTTTATAATCTTCCAGACTCAAAGGAAATGGATAGTAAAGGAATTTTATTTAGATGGTTTTCTTATTACAAACACTGGGTACCACAAGAAAACTATTACTACGCAGCCAAGCATCTTGGGTTTGAAGCAAATCCAAATGGTAGATCAGAGGGAACATATTCAAAATACGCGAGTCTAGATGATCAGTTTGATGGATTTCACTTTTATCTAGCTTTTATGAAATTTGGAATTGGTAGATGTACCGCAGATACCTCTCATGAAATTAGAGACGGACATATTGATAGAGAAGAAGCAGCTGTTCTTGTAAAAAAATTTGATGGAGAATTTCCTAAAAAATGGTTGCCCCAATTTTTAAACTATTTAGATATAGATATCAAAACATTTTGGGAATGTTTAGAAAAATTTCGCTCTCCCATTGCCTGGGAGTATCATGATAATCAGTGGAATCTTAAAAAATCAGTCTGGGAAGAGTATGATTTTAATATACAAGCAGGGTATAAAAATCTTCCCGATGGATTCCAAGCTATAATTGACGATATTCTTAATAAGAAGTAATGAAAAAAATAATCTATCTTAGTCAAATGAAGCTTGATGAGAAGCTTTCAAGAGACTGGCATCTCGATAATTTCTATGGAAAAGGGTATGAAGTTGAATTTTGGGATGTATCAAATATTATACAAAAGAACAATCAAGTAAATACCACAGATAAAAATATTAGAATCATTGATATAGAGACAACCAGCTCCCTGATTAAGAATATTTTGGAATTAGAAATAAATAAAGTATTTATTATCATAACAATCCCATATGTATATCAATCATTATCAATATATAGAATACTGTCTAAATATAATTTAAATACTGTTTTTTTTTCTTGGGGAGAAATGCCAAATCTTGTCCATCAAAAAAATATTTTAACCAAGTTGCTGAACCTTTATAAAATAAATAAGAATATATATCAATTTATAAAAAATATGTATCAACGCCAAGTTGTTAAACTTTATAGAAAATTAAATTTAATTAATAAGTATAGTATCTGCTTTGCAGCTGGTGATTTATGTAATTCTCTAGCTTATTCGGACAATCTTACACCAATAAATCTTTGCGATTATGACCAAAATCTTAAAAATTCAGAACAAATAGTCAAAGGGAAATATGCAGTTTTTTTAGATATAAACTTACCATTTAACAGTGATGTAGAATTACAGGGTCTTGTTAAAATAGATCCTCAAGAATACTATATGGCTCTCAATAAATTTTTTGATCTTTTTGAAAAAAAGTATGATTTAAAAATAGTGATAGCAGCTCATCCAAAAAGTAATTATAAAAAAGATATATTTGGAAATAGAGAAATATATTTTTTAAAAACACCACAACTGATTAAATTTTGTGAGCATGTGCTGTTACATTATTCAACAGCTTTAAGTTATGCTATCCTTAATTATAAGCCTGTTACTTTTTTTACAACAGATCAAATGAAATATACATACGAGTATCATATGGGTAAACTTCTATCAGAGCATATTAAACAGCCTTTTGTATCCTTGACTGATATCAATATAGATAATTTTTCTTTTAAAGAAGACATAGACCATGATGTCTATGATAAATATAAATATAATTATATTGTTTCTAAAGAATCTGAGGGCAAGCTATCCTTTCCTTTAATTGAGAATACTATTGCTACATTTACTCAACATGAGCAAAATATTTTATGAATATAAAATATCATAATCCATCTGATAATATCTTATTAGAAACATCAAATACCTATGATGCTATTAAACTTCTTAATGATGCAATTATCAAACTCATACTTGTTGTTGATATAGATAATAAGTTAGTTGGAACAATAACAGATGGTGATATTAGACGATCTTTGATTCAAAGTAATGATTTGAATATCGCGTCCACAGTGATAATGAATGCCGAGCCAAGATTTGTAAAAAAATCTAACGAGAGTGCTTTAGATTCAATGATTTCTAAATATAATTTACCTGTGATATTAACAGATAATGAAAGTAGAGTGCTAAACATATGCACCTATGAGACAGAAGATATTGTAGAAAAACATACAAATTTAACATTAATCATGGCGGGTGGTAGAGGAGAACGCTTAATGCCTCTTACATCCAATACACCTAAACCTATGCTTCCTGTGAATAATAAGCCAATAATACATCGTATAATTGATAATAGTAAAAGTCATGGATTCACAAATATATCTATATCTGTCAATTATAAATCTGAGCAATTAATTGATTTTTTCAAGGATGGAAATGATTTTGGTGTTGCAATAAATTACATACATGAAAACGAGCCTTTAGGAACCGCTGGTGCATTATCACTATTAAATTTTAAGAATCTTAATGAGCCAGTTATAGTGATAAATGGTGATATTCTAACTAGTGTTAACTTATCACAGCTATTAGATTTCCATAATAATTCTGGTAAAGATATTACTATGTGTGCTGCTAATTATAATGTAGCTGTTCCTTATGGAACGATTCAGGTTGATGGTACTACAATCACTGATATTATAGAAAAGCCCCTTAAAAGTTATCTTATTAATGCAGGCATATATGTTATCAATCCAAATATTATAAAAAAAATGCAGCCTAATGTAAAAATTGATATGACGACATTAATTGGTCAATATGTATCAGATAGAAATGTGTCTATTTATCCATTACATGAGAGCTGGATTGATATTGGTTCGCCTGAAGATTATGAAAAAGCTCAAAAATAAAATATTAGCAGATTTTGTAATAGTAGGAAGCGGAAATATTGCTCTTCGTCATCTTGAAAATATTTGTAAAAAAAAACCAAATAGTGTCATTGTTGTAGTCAAACGATCTAGTAGTAAGTTAAACCCAAAATTTAAAAAATATTCTACTTTTATAACAAGTGAAATTAATAATATAGAACCAATTTCCAAGAAATCATCTGCTTTTATATGTTCGCCTGCAACTATGCATATAGATGATTCGATTATATTAGCTAAAAGTAAATTTAATTTATTTATAGAAAAACCATTATCTTTAAATACTAGAGGCATAAGAGGCTTAATTAATATTAAAAATAAATATATGCTGGATGTAATGGTTGGTTATAATTTAAGATTCCTAGATCTTTTTAAGAAAATGACTACTATTTTATCGAAAAATAAACTAGGGGTTTTGAAACATGTTCATATTTATGTAGGTTCCTGCTATAAAACATGGAGAAAAAATATAAATTATAAAGATAGTGTTACTCATAGGAGTAATCTAGGTGGTGGTGTGATTAATGAGCTTTCACATGAAATTGACATGATGACTGCAATGTTTGGCCTTCCTGACTCATTAACATCAATTAATTTTAAAGAAAGTAGAGATAAGTCCTCTATTGATGACACTGCCTCATCAATGTTTTTATATAAAGATAAAAAAATGTGTGTCACGTTACATCAAAATATAACAACCAAAAATGTGTCGAGATATTCTATTTTTGAATTTGATAGAGGTACTATAAAATTAGACATAATATCTAACCAAATCATAATTAACTCCTTAACTACAAATAAGATAATGAACTTTAAATTAGATATGAGTGATTCCTATGTAAAAGAATTAAATTATTTTTTAAATAATTTAGGTAAAAATTGTATGGGTAATAATCTAAAAAATTCTATCAATGTGATTAATATCATGAATTCTATGAAAAAAAATACGACAAGTTTGAAAACGATTAATTATGACTAATATTAAGAAAAATGCTGCATTTATATTTGCTAGAGGCAATTCTAAAGGTCTAGTGAAAAAAAATATTAAACCATTCAATGGGAAACCTTTGATTTCTTACGCTATAGAGATAGCATTAGAGAGCAAACTATATGACCATGTTATAGTATCAACTGACTCAGAAGAAATAGCAGAGATATCTGAAGCTTTTGGTGCTGAGATACCTTTTATGAGACCTAAAGAATTAGCTCTAGATGACTCTCCGGAGTTATTGTCATGGAAACATGCTATTAATTCTTTTGAGCAAGAGTTTGGTTATAAGTTGAAGAGTTTTTCGTCTATACCATGTACGTCACCACTTAGAAAAAAAGCTGATTTAATTAATATAAATAATATGTATATTGAAAATAAATTTGATTTAGTTTTGGGCATTACGGAAACATACCATTCTCCTCAGTTCAATATGGTCTATAAAAATAAAGATAATTCAATGAAAATTATGATGCCCCCATCCACAAATGTAACAAGAAGGCAAGATTCCGAGAAATGCTATAATATTACAACGATTGGATATGCGAGTTCCCCAGAATATATAGTAAATACTGATAACATATTTGATGGAAAAATTGGATGTTGCCTGATTCCAAAGGAACGAAGTATAGATATTGATGATCAAAATGATTTTGATATTGCAGAATTTTTATATAATAAAAGAGAGTAATAATGAATAAAATAACATTAAAAAATAAATTTTCTGTTGTCACGGGTGGCGCTGGATATATAGGGAAAAAAGTTTGTGAAACCCTTTGTGATTTAGGATCAGATATTCTTATCTTGGATAATAATAAAACTGAATTAAATAAAATAAGCCGATCTTTAAAAAAGAAATATAAATGCAAAGTTAACACTTTATATGTGGATTTAACTAAAATAAGTGATGTAAATGATACTTATAGTTTTATTAGAAAAAATTATAAACATATTGATGTGCTTATTAATGCCATAGCTATGGTTGGGACCAGTGACTTAAAAGGATGGAATGAGCCATTCAGTAAGCAATCAAGATCTTCTTGGGATAAAGCTATAGATGTTAATTTGTCATCATTATTTTTCTTTATTCAAAAAATTAAACCGGCTTTTAAGAAAAAGAATAAAGCATCTATAATTAATATATCATCCATCTATGGCTCAGAAGCACCAAAATTAGATATGTATAAAGGGACGAGTATCAATAATCCAGCTGCTTACTCAATTTCTAAAGCAGGATTAAATTATATGACTAAATGGTTGGCTGTACATTTAGCTCCAGATATAAGGGTCAATACAATATCCCCCGGAGGCATAGCCAGAGGCCAGAGTAAAAAATTTATAAAACAATATAGTGAGAAAACATTACTGAAGCGAATGGCCTTAGAAGAAGATATAATTGGCAGTATAATATTTTTATCTACTAATATGTCATCATATGTTACAGGCCAAAATATAATAATTGATGGTGGATGGAGTATAAAATAGTAACTTTTTATAACTGTGAGTAAAATTAATCAGAAATATACAATTCAACCTATATTCTCTTATAAGAATTTAATTACTGCATTTTTTTCAATGAAATCAGAAAAAGATACTAATTTTTATCAATCTGGTAGTGCGGCATTATCTTCTGGGTTAAAATCATTAATATCACAAAAAGAAATTACTAATATCTGTCTTCCTAAATTTATTTGTAACGAGGTAACGGATGTTGTTAGAAGCTTTAAATTAAAAATAAATTATTATGATATTGATTCAGATTTAAATATGATGATTACTGATGATTTTAAAAAAAGATTATCAGATAAGTCAGTGATATTGGTTGTAAATTATTTCGGGTTCCCGGCAGATTGGGAGTTAGTTAATCAGTTAAAAAAAAATCATGGTTGTTTAGTGATAGAGGATAATTGCCATGCTTTATATAGTAAGAGAAATAATGAGTTACTAGGAAATTTAGGCGATATCTCCTTTAATAGTCTTCGAAAAGTCTTACCGCTATTGTCAGGATCAATATTGAAATCAAATAACCCAGAAATAGACTTAACTACAAGATACAAGATTACCATTCCGAGTTTTTCTGAAATCACTTATTCATTGAGAGGACTTAAAAATAAATTGAGTTTGAAAAAAATTATTATTAAGAATAATAGTTATAAAGAAGAATATCCTTATATTGATTACTTTTCATATAAAATAATAAAGAATGACATGTTTGATGGCAAAGAGATTCGTCTATTGAGATCCAGAAATTACCAAATATGGTATGATTTTCTAGTAGATTCTGGTTTAACTTTTTTTCCTACACTCGACCTTGATAAAAATATTTCACCATATGCTTTTCCATGTAAAGCAAATAGTTCTAAGGAAGTTAATAAATGGATTGACTGGGGGCGCAAGAAAAATATTAATATTATTAAATGGCCTAATTTTCCAGATGAGGTAATAATGAAAGATATGCCAAGGGGTTTGCATAATGTACTTTTGTTTCCTGTTACTGAGCAGTATTTATTAAAGAAAAGCCACTTAATATGAAGATAAACAATAATAAGTGGCTTTCATGACCGCTATCAATATTAATATCAGATTACTAGCACAATCGATAATACTTGTTATGTCAGTTCATGTGATATTGCGAAGTTTTCTTGGTTCTTTTTATGGGCTTATAGAATTACTCTTTCTTTCTGTTCTTTCTATTTTATCATTGCTTTATTATGTTGATAGAAAGAAATACTTTCAACTTGATTACTCAGGATATTTTTATTTATCATTTTTAGCTTACTTGATTATGCATATGATAATTGCAACAATTACCAGATCATTTGAATATGATGTTAGGGTTTATAGTTTTATTCTAGCTGGCTTATATGAATTTAAAAATTCTTCCATTACGTTTCTTTTCCCACTGCTTTATTTTTTCATAAATAATAATAATAAGGAAAAATTTGAATATTTCTTAATTTTTGTTCTCAAAATCGCGATTATTTATACAATATTTGAGCAGGTTGTATCATTACTGGGATACAGAAGCTTTTTTATCACTTATATGGATGGAATAATCTATAGCATACATAATGCTTATTCAACTAGACTTGGAATGTATAGGCCCTTTGGTCTAATTGGCAGCCCTCATATGTTAGGTGTTTTGCATGTAATTGGAGTTATCTATATGTTTTATTATAAGCAGTATAAGTGGTCTATTTTGGGTCTATTAGCAGTCTTTATAAGTACTTCTATCACTGCCTATGGAGTAATGATTGCTATTATTGGATTATATTTATTATATTCAAAAAAATATTTATTAGTGATAATTGGAGCTCTCTTAGGTATTATTTTTATATTTATCATGTTAGATCGTTTAGAGTATGTCTTTGACATGGTTCACTTGGATGAATATAGCGACCTAAGTTCTTTTGATTTATTTATTCATCAAATTTATGGATATTATTTATTGATATCAAATATTATTGACCCTGTATCACATATAGCACATAACACTGGACCATTAAGCTTAATGATTTCTTATTTTTCTGAAAATCCAGAGAATATACTACTTGGAAAAGGGATGATGTATTTAATGGAGATGAGACATTATGATCTTGTTCAAATTCATAATTATGGAATTTTCGCCAAAGAATTTGCAGTCACAAGTTCTGATTTTTATATTTTAAATTTCATTGAACAGTTTGGTGTCCTTGGAGCTATGCTCCTAATAACTATTTTTTTTATTATTCCAATAAAAAAAATGCATACATATAATATGCATCATGTTCTTGTGTTGAATACATTTTTGATTGCAACACTGCATTATGCTCCTACTAATTTTTTTATTCTTATGATGTTTATTGGATATAGCGTATACTCACTATATTTTAAAGGGGAACAAAACAGATGAATGATTTATCCGCAATAATTTTATGCGGCGGAAAAGGCATGCGATTAAGACCTTTAACTGAAGACGCGCCTAAACCACTAATAGAAATCAATGGTCAGCCAATCTTATATTATATCGTCAGCCATCTTTTGAAATATGGAGTCAATAAAATTATTATTGCCTCGGGTTATAAGTCAAATATGATAGAGAGCTTTATGTCTGAAAATTTTTCAGATATTGACTATTGCATAGTTGACTCCGGTGATGCTGCTATTATTGATAGGGTCAGAGATTGCATTCCTAAAGTGAGTAAAGATTTTATTTTATGTTATGGTGATACAATTTGTGATATCAATATTAATGAATTAATTAGCTTTCATCAAAAAGCATTAGATGGAGTTACAATAACATCCTACCCAATATCTATCCCTTTTGGGGTCTTAAAAACTGGACCTAAAGATATCGTGTTAAAGTTTGAGGAAAAACCAGTTTTAGATGAAGTGATGAATATAGGATATTGCATCTTTCCCAAAAATAGTTTTGGTATTTTTGAAAAATCAAAAAGTTTAGTAGATGTTTTCCATACATTGGTGTCAGAAGGTTTACTTAGATGCTATAAACATAAGAAAATACATATTACAATAAATACTATGTCAGAGCTTGAATATGCAGAAAGAAATATCAAAAAAGTATTCTAATCCATTATATTGGAAGAATAAAACAGTCCTCATAACAGGAGTAAATGGCTTCATTGGAGGAAATCTGTCAAAAAAACTAATATCATTGGGTTCGAAAGTAATCGGTATTACACGCGATGATAGTAAAGATAAATTTTTAGAATATGAAAAGATAAAGAAAAAAATTACTAATTATAAACTAGACCTTAAATCTTATAACTCCATTAAATACATAACGTCTAAACATAATATCGACATATGCTTTCATTTAGCAGCTCAAGTTGATGTCAATAAGGCAAAATTAGATCCATTTACGACGTTTGAGTCAAATGTCAGAGGAACTTATAATTTACTTGAAATACTCAGGAATACTAAAAGTATTAAGTCAATTATCATTGCTTCATCAGATAAGGCATATGGAGATTATCCAAAAAAAGATTTACCATATCAAGAAAATTATGACTTAAGACCAGTCTATCCTTATGATGTATCTAAAGGAGTTGCAGATATGATTACAAAGTCATATTCTTCTGATTTATTTAAACTTCCAGTGATTACAACCAGATTTTCTAATATCTATGGTCCTGGGCAATTAAATTTTTCAGCTCTTATTCCAGACTGCATCTTAGCAAATTTGAATTATAAGAAATTCATTCCGAGGGGAAATGGGGAGAATCTTCGCGATTTTTTGTATGTTGATGATGTTGTAGAATTATACCTTTGTCTTGCATATAGTTTAGATAAAAATAAAAATCTCAGAGGCGAAGTATTTAATGCTGGAACAGGATCTGGTCATAAAGTTAAAGATATAATATGGAAATTATGTGACTTAGCTGGGAATAAAGATTTATATGAAAATATTCATGGGAAATTTAAAAATAAAAAATTAATAGGGGAGATTGAGCATCAATTTATGACATATGATAAGCTAAATAAGTATTTTGGCTGGAAGCCAAGATATAGTATTGATGAGGGCTTAAAATATACATTGAATTGGTATAAAGGTTTTTTGAAAAAACATGATTACAAAGATTTTTAAGGTTAGTCTAATAATATGAAGATATTAGTATTAGGAGCAGATGGATATCTGGGCTGGCCTACTTCTATAGATTTGGCGCTGGATAAGCATGAGCTATTATTAATTGATAATTATGCAAAAAGATTCATTATGGGTGAAAATAATAGGGCGCCATTAATCTTAAATAATAAAATTGAAAGTAAAATAAAGATATTAAAAAAAATTAATAAAAAAATATCATTTAAAAATATCGATTGCTCTAATTTCAATAAATTTTCTGATGCTTTTAAAAAATTTAAGCCCGATGCGGTAATACATTTTGCAGAATTACCTTCTGCTCCTTACTCTATGCTTGGAGCTAAAGAGGGCTGGAAAACATTACAAAACAATATACAGAGTACATATAATTTAGTATGGAATGTGAAAACGCATCGACCAAACTGTCATATTATTAAACTTGGGACAATGGGCGAGTATGGAACTCCAAATATTAATATTGAAGAAGGGTGGCTTAATATTAAACATAAGGGGAGAAACCAAAAATTTTTATACCCAAGACAAGCATCTAGCTTGTATCATACTTCGAAAATTATGGATACAGATTTAATTTGGTTTTATTTGCGCTTATATGGTTTAAAGGCAACTGATTTAATGCAAGGTCCTGTTTATGGCGTATATACAAATGATTTTGCAAAAGAAAATAAATTGGAGCCAACTTTTGCATATGATGACATGTTTGGAACAGTATTAAATAGGTTTATTGTACAATCTGTGGCTAATATTCCCCTAACTGTTTATGGTTCAGGAAATCAAATAAGAGGATATCTTAATATAAGAGATACAATCGAGTGCATCAAATTAGCTTTAAAAAATCCACCAAAAAATGGGGTGTTGAATATTTTCAATCAATTCACAGAGCAGTTTTCTGTTAAAGAGTTAGCTGATAAAATTGCTTCAGCTCTTAAGAAAATAGAATTAAATGTTAAAATTAAATCTATTAAAAATCCAAGAATTGAAAAAGAAAAACATTATTATAATGCGAAAAATTCTGGAATGAAAAAGCTAGGCCTTAAGCCAACGCTTCTAACAGATAAAGTTATCATTGAGATGGCGCAATATGTCATCAGTAATAAAAAACATATAAATAATAAAATAATTAACCCAAAGAGTACGTGGAAATGAAAATACTGATTACAGGCGGACTTGGTTTTATAGGAAGCAATTTACTTGATAATCTTGTTAAAAAGAAAGCTGTTCAAAAAATAATAATTATAGATAATTTCAGTAAATCAAATCTCTCTAATTTAAATAAAGATATTAAGTTCAAATATTATGCTAATAGTAAGAGTTACCGTCAATCTAGATCAAGGATAGAAGTAATTCAAGCTGATATAAGCGATCAGAAATTAGCAATCAAACTAACGAAGGGAATAGATTATGTTGTACATTTAGCTGCGGAATCAGGTGTAGACATATCTATTAAAAGCCCACAAGAAGCATTTAATATAAATGTAAAATCAACTTTTAATTATATAGAAGCTTCAAGAATTAATAAGGTTAAAAGGTTTTTATTTGCATCTAGTTGTGCTGTATTTGGTGATATTAAACCGCCTCATCATGAAAATTTACCAAGAAAACCAATATCTCCATATGGGTCATCCAAACTTAGCATCGAAACATTTTGCGAAACATATAACAATGTTTTTAAACTAAACACTACAATCTTGAGATTTAGTAATGTTTATGGAAATTTTTCAAAACATAAAGAGAGTGTAGTTTCAAAGTTTATTAAAAATATTATAAATAATAAACCAGTGATCATCAATGGTAATGGAAAGATAACAAGAGATTATATTCATGTTGACGATATATGCAGTGCAATTTATAAATGCTTGCAGCTCAAAAAAAGTTTACAAATCTATCATGTGGCCACAGGAAAAGAAACGTCTCTTAATGATTTAGTCCTTGGACTCAAAAAATTATTTGTAAAATATAATAAAAAAAATATTTTAGTGAAACATACCAAAGAAAGGATAGGGGATATGAAAAAAAACTACTCAATAGTATCTAAAATAAAGAAAGAAGCTAATTGGAAATCTAAAGTGTCTTTGAAAAATGGTTTGGAAAAGACTATAAGTTGGTATTTAAATTAATTAGAAATGAGCATAACTATATATAAATGATATATCTTATATCTTCCTTGATAACTTTTATGGGTTGTCTGTTGCTGACATTAAAGCCATTTGAGTTAGCCAAACCCAGTAAACGTGGATTACATCAAAAAGATATACCCTCGTCTGCTGGAATTGCTTTGTTTTTTGGCTTTTCAGCAGCATCAATTTTTGAAACACAAAATATACCTTCTATTTTAATAATACTTGCGATTATGTTGACCATGGGGTTAGTGGATGATAAAGGAAAAATCCCAAGGTCAATGCGATTTATTATTCAAATATTCATATCAATAATATCAATATATATGATTGGCGGCTTAAGTTTTCATCCAATATTATTTTTTATAGCTATCATTTTTATGACATATTTTATAAATGCTTATAATTTTATGGATGGAATAGATTTGATGATTACTGCGCAGTCTTTATTTTATCTAACGGTCCTGCTAGCTCTCTTAAGCATAAGTTCTCCATGGCTCCTAAGTATCCAAATAATGATTAGTGTTTTATTGGTCTTTACCATCTTTAATTATCATCCAGCCAAATTATTTCTAGGCAATGCTGGGAGTTATTTTTTAGGTACATATATTTCTATTTTAATGATTGGATTACATCTCATATCTGAAGTTAGTATTTTTACATCTTTAATACTTGTGACAGCAAGCGTGGCTGATACTGCATATGTAATCATTCGTAGATTTTTTGATAAATCAATTGGATTATATCGTGAAAATAAATCATTAATAAGTATTTTAAATATAAGTGTTCAGCATGTTTTTAGCGTAGCTCACCGTACTCATAATTATCAAAAATTAGCGCTTAAATATAAAAATCATATGAAGGCAGTAATTCTCATAATGGCCTATAATATTCTATGGTGTCTTCCATTAGCTATAATGTCCACAATCAATACCAGCTATGGTGTATTATGCCTATTTCTAAGTTATACTCCTTACATAGTATGGTGTTATAAAAATAAAACAGGGATTGAAGAAAGTTGAAAAGCACTCTCATTACATTACCAAGAAATTTAAAAAGAATACTGCTTATTCTAATTGATATTGCCAGTCTATGGGTAGCCTTATGGATAGCTTTGATGATAAGATCGGACCAATTTTTCATTCCAATGAATGGGTATGAGTTAACAAAAGCCCAGCCATCTGAACTTTTTGAAGTTTTTGTTCTTACGGCAATAATAACAATACCAGTTCTAATTGTTTCTAGACTATATAGAGCTATAACGCGATATATTACTCTTGAGACCTATGTGAAGATTACAAAAGCTTGCTTGATTGCTGGTATAATATGGTCAATTACAGTTTATGCTTTAAATTATCCTATTCCTAGAACTGCATCAATAACGTATATCTTACTATCAACATTTTTTGTGTTTATAACAAGATTTTCTGCAAGAGCTTTGTTATTACCAAAATTATTAGGACAGAGAAAAAATATTCTTATATATGGTGATATTGACTCAGCAAGCAGAATGATTGAGCTATTAAAAAATGATTTGCTATCAAATACCGTTGGAGTAATAAGCGAGGACAATAATCTCAAGAAAACTAGAATAAGCGAGATGCCTATATATTTAAAAAAAGATCTAAAAAAAATTATACCTAAGAAAGATATACAGGAAATCATAATTATTCTTCCTGAAAAGTCAAAATCTTTGCTGAGAGAATTCATACAAGGACTAGAAGAGTATCCTGTTAAGCTTGTTAAAATTCCAGAAATTGGGCAGTTAACACAAGGAAATTTAAAATTAGATGACCTGAAAGAAATCAATATAGAGGATTTGTTAGGGAGAGATACAGTTGAACCAGACACATATCTACTTAACTCTTGCATTGAGAATAAAGTTGTTCTTATTACAGGTTGTGGTGGTTCAATAGGTTCTGAAATTTGTAGACAGATTATCAAGCTTAACCCAAAAAAATTAGTCTTAATTGAGCAGTCTGAATTCTTCTTGTATGATATTGATCAAAATTTAGTAGATTATAAGTTAAAAAATAAATGCATAGTTCCGATTAATTCGTATCTTGGTTCTGTATCTGACTCAGATTTCATAAATAATATTTTTAAAAAAGAAGGTATTGATACTGTTTACCATGCTGCAGCACATAAACATGTTCCACTAGTAGAGCATAACCCTTTAGCAGCAATCCGAACGAATATATTTGGAACTTATATAGTGGCTGATGCAGCATACAAAAATAATGTTTCTAATTTTGTTTTAATCTCTAGCGATAAAGCAGTACGACCAACTAATGTAATGGGCGCAACAAAAAGATTTGCAGAACTTACGCTGCAATCACTCCAAGTCTTAGTTGATAGTATGCCCTCTAATAAATGTAAAACTAAATTTTGCATGGTAAGGTTTGGAAATGTGCTAGATACTTCTGGCTCTGTGATTCCTTTATTTAGAAAACAAATAGATTCTGGTGGGCCTGTAACAGTCACTGACCCGAAGGTTATCCGTTATTTCATGACAATAACAGAAGCCACTGAACTTGTAATTCAGGCTGGCTCGTTAAGCGAAGGAGGGGATGTTTTTCTTCTTGAAATGGGAGAGCCAATATACGTTCTAGATTTGGCAAAAGAAATGATTAGGTTGAGTGGCAACGAAATAAAGAGTCATGATAACCCAGATGGTAATATAGAAATAATTTTCACTGGATTAAGAGATGGTGAAAAATTATATGAGGAGTTATTGATCGGTGATACTGTAAATCAAACTATTCATACACATATTATGAGAGCTAATGAAGAGAAACTCTCGCATGAGAAAATTACCCACTTCTTAGAACAATTTAAGGAGCTGAATTCACAGTCCTCAACTAGCTCTATACAAAAGATATTATACGAAGCTGTTGATGGGTATGAGCCATATATTAACAATAATGTTGTAAAAATTAACTGATAATATATTTAATTCCTTTAAATAATTGCATATGAAAAATCAATTTAAGAATAAAAAAGTTCTTATAACTGGACATACAGGATTCAAAGGATCATGGCTTGTTGCTTGGTTAAATATACTTGGTGCAGAAATCCTTGCTTTGTCCAAAGATGTGCCTACCAAACCAGCTCATTATGACCTTATAAAAAAATCACTTAACAATGATTTTAGATTAGATATTACAAATTATGAAAAAATATCTAAGACAATAATTGATTATAAACCTGATTTTTTATTTCATCTTGCCGCCCAACCAATTGTTTTAACCTCATATGAGGATCCTCTTCTAACCTTTCAAAGTAATACTGTTGGAACCTTAAATATTTTAGAAAGCTTAAGAAAGTCAAATCACTCTTGCACGGCAGTTATAATCACTAGTGATAAATGTTATGAAAATTTAGATAAAAAAATTAAATATAAAGAAAATGACAGGATGGGCGGCAAAGACCCTTATAGTGCCTCAAAAGGTTCAGCTGAAATTATCATAAGGAGTTATTGCGAATCATTTTTTAAAACTACTAACTCAAATATCAGGCTAGCATCGGCAAGAGCTGGAAATGTAATCGGCGGAGGAGACTGGGCAGCACACCGAATAGTACCAGATTGTATCAAATCTTGGGCAAATAATGAAAAGGTGATAATTAGAAACTCTTTGTCAACAAGGCCTTGGCAACATGTCCTTGAGCCACTAAGCGGATATCTATCTCTAGCATTAAAACTTCGGGAAAATCAAGAATTGAGTGGCGAGTCTTTTAACTTTGGGCCATCTAGTGAAAATGAATACTCTGTTGGTGATCTGGTTAATGAGTTATCTAAAGAATGGCCTGATTCTAATTGGAATGATATAACTAATAAAAATAAAAAATTATATGAGGCAAGCCTTTTGAGCCTGAATTGCGACAAGGCATCGAAGCTGTTAGACTGGACATCAGTTTTAGACTTTCCTGAAACGGCAAAGTGGACAGCTGAATGGTATTATGAATACTATAACCATAGTAAGAAGTCTGCAATGGAATTAACAATTAAGCAGATTCAAAAATATAGTAAATTATCTGGAATACTCGGTTAAAATTAATGCTAGATGGAATAATAAAAACACCTTTAAAGAAAATTAATTTAGATGGTGGATCTGTTTTTCATGGAATGAAAAATAACGATATTGGTTTTGTGAATTTTGGTGAAGTTTACTTTTCATTTATTAAAAAAAATTCAATAAAGGGGTGGAAGTTGCATAAAAAAATGACTTTAAACTTAATAGCACCTATAGGAGATATTAAATTTAATTTTATTGACTCAAGGCCAGACTCCAAAACATATAATGTTTTGTTTGAAGTTAATCTATCTGAGAAAGATTATTGCAGATTAACTGTGCCGCCAAATATTTGGTTTGCATTTAAAGGAATAGGAGAGGGAACTAATATGCTGGCAAATATTGCAGATATTCCCCATGACCCTGATGAAGTTTTAAGGAAGGAACTAAATGAAATTAAATTCAGTGATAAGTAAATGAAAGTAATAATACTTGCAGGTGGTCTTGGAACAAGACTGGGTGAAGTAACTGAAAAAATTCCTAAACCCATGGTGGAATTAGATGGGAAACCTATTCTTTGGCATATTATGAATTTATTTTCAGAGTATGGACATAAAGATTTTTATATAGCAACAGGATATAAATCAGAGGTTATAGAAAAATATTTTGCTGATAACCCATCTGACTGGAATGTTAATGCGATAGATACTGGTTTAAATACCATGACTGGAGGACGAGCTAAACTAATTAGCAAATATATTGGTAACGAACCTTGTTTTTTAACATATGGTGATGGCTTATCGAATATTAATATTGATAAATTATTAAATTTTCATAAAAAAAATAAAAAGATAGCGACTATATCTGCTGTAAGACCTACAGCTAGATTTGGTGAGCTATACTTAGAGGGTAATATGGTTTTGTCATTCAAAGAAAAGCCTCAGCTTCAAGATGGATGGATAAATGGTGGTTTTTTTGTATTAGAGCCTGAGTTCTTTAACTATATTGACGGTGACGAAATATTTCTTGAGAGAGAGCCAATAGAAAAAATTGCAGAAGAAAGGCAACTGGTTGCTTATAAGCATGAAGGTTTTTGGCAATGTATGGACACAAGACGTGACTGGGAGTTATTAAAATCTTTACTGGAAGAGGGCATTCCTCCCTGGAAAATAAAGGATGAATAATAAGAATCCTAAAAAGATTTCAATATATATAACTGGCTCTACAAGTGAGATCGGCATATCTATCTTGAAAAAATTAAATACCAATAAGTTTAAAATTATTGCATTAGTTAGAGATATAAAAATTTCAAAAAAACTACATAGTAGAAACAGTATAATTTATAAAAAATTTGATTTAAACAAACCTTTGAAGGGGGTCGATATTGATCCTAATAGTATACTTATTCATTGTGCATGGGAGAACCCCAGGGATGTCCATTCAAAAAATCATATTGACTCAGTAATTCCCGAGCATCATCAATTTATAAAAAAAATGGTTAAGAAAGGAGTAAAAAAAGTAGTTGTAATAGGAACATGTGCAGAGTTTGGACTAACATATGGGCCAGTCAAATATAATGATGAAACTTGTCCGCATACATCGTATGGATCTGGCAAGGATCTTCTACATAAATCTCTAAGATTTATAGAAAAAGATAATGATTTTGAGTTAATTTGGTTAAGAGTCTTCAGTGTTTATGGTGAGTCAGTTGATAAAAAATCAGTGACATCACTTTTCAATAAGGCAATTGATGACGGGTTAACTGAATTTCCAATGTCATTTGGAAATCAACTATTCGACTATCTGCTTGTAGATGACATAGCAAAAAAGATTGTCAAAAGTTTAAAAATGGGTAGCGGAACTTATCATGTCTGCAGTGCGAAACCAACTAAACTTAAAAATTTATTGGCTAAAATCAAAAAAGAAAGAAACTCATCTATTAAGCTCAAGCTGGGTCATTACCCATATAGAAATCACGAACCCCTTGCGATATGGGGAGAGCATGATGATATAAGAATATCATAAATGTAAAAAAATATTTAATAGGTAGCCATTTATCAACCCTATAAGAAAATCTAAAAAAGAAATAAGACTCTCCGTGCTAGGTGCTAGTGGAATTGGTGCAGTACATGTAAGAAATTTCTTGAGCATTGGTGTAAAAATAGTATCAATATTATCGTCATCAAAGAAAACAGGTATTGAAACATCCAGGCGCATAAATAAATTATATGGGATAGATATTGACTATTTTACTGATTTGAATGAACTAATTAATAATTCTATGCCAGATGCAATATCAATTTGTACACCAGCAGACCTACATTATGAGCAATTATGTATGCTCATAAAAAAAGGTATTCCTGTTTTTTGTGAAAAACCACTATTTTGGAACAAAGATATATCGTTAGATGAATTAAATAGAAAACTTGATTACCTATCAAGGTATGAGAATAAAACTTTGTTTGTTAATACAAGCAATATATATTTCATTGACAGCATCCAGAATAAATTACCAAGAAAAGAGTTAATTAAAAATTTTATTTTTAGGTTTTATACTAATGGAATATTTAGGAAGACAGATATTGCATATGATTTACTTCCTCATGGCTTATCAGTATTAGTAAAAATTTTAGGGAAAAAATCATTAACTGAGATACAAAGAAATGTTTCTAATAATAATTATAAGTGTTCTTTTAAATATGGGAGTTGTTTTGTAGAATTTGATTTTTCACAAAGTGACTCTATATCAAAAGAACTGTCTTTTGATATAAATGAAAGAAAATATATAAGAGTTCAAAAGGGAGATTATGAAAAATATGAGGTTTTTTTAAAAGATATTAATGCTGATAAATTAATTAAGACCGAAGATCCGTTTCTGTGTCATATGAAAAAATTTATAAATATCTGTAAGTCTGAAAAATTATCAAAGAACCATGATTCATTTGATGAGTCTTCTCTTAACTTACAGCTAATGGGGCAAATACTTTTAAAATGAAAATGTATTTAATATTAACTACTAGAAATATTTTACTGTACGATATAATATAAAATTGTCATGAACAAAATTAATAAATGTAAATTTTTAATCACTGGGGGTGCTGGATTTGTTGCTGGCCATATAGCTGAGAAAGCATTAGTGCTTGGGAGTGAAGTTGCAATAATAGATATTCTTAACTCAGAAACAACCCCTGTTGATGAAAAAATAAAGAATACAAAAATCTTGCAAAAAATTGCGATTGAAAATAATGCTAGTTTTAAAATTCATAAATCTGATATTAGAGACGGTAAATCTATGGAAGATATCTTTCTCGAAGAAAAACCAGACATAGTTATTCATGCTGCAGCTTTGGCCCGTGACAGAGACAGCATGGATATTCCATTGGATTTTATTGAAACAAACGTCATTGGAAGTCAAAATATCATTAATGCGGCCATGAAAGTAAATACAATTAAGCAATTTCTTGTTATTTCTACGCGCAGTGCTGTAGGGCAAACTCTATCAGCGACATCATTGATGACAGAAGATCAGCCAATGAGACCAATCAATCCATATGGAGCAACTAAATTAGCAATGGAGGGGTTATTTCATTCTTATCATGCAGATACTAATGTACCTATTAAAATTATCAGAATGCAGCCAGTATATGGCCCTAGAGCTAGACATGATATGTTTGTTTGGAGAATTTTTAATTCAATAATCACAGGTGATCAAATTCAAAAATATGGAACTGGTGATGGTGTGAGAGATTGGCTATATATTTCTGATGCAGTAGATGCTGTGTTCTCCTTGCTACATACAGAAATTAAATTTGATGCTTTCAATATTGGAGTGAGTGAGATGACTTCTACAAACAAGTTGATTAGCTTATGCGAAGAAATAGCAGGGAAAAAAGCTAATATAGTGAATATTCCAGCTGTTCGAGGTGATGCTGTATTTGCTGGGATTGCTGATTGTACAAAAATCCATAAATCTTGTGGATGGAAAGCAAAAGTTAAGATCTCAGAGGGCCTTAAGAAGACATACGACTATATGATTAAATGAAAATTTCTATCATATTAACCACATATAACAGAGGAGGGAGCTTCCTTAGACAAGCTATTCAGTCAGTAGTCGACCAAACTTATAAAGATTGGGAATTAATTATTTTTGATAATTACTCAACAGATAATACGGATGCCGTGGTTAATGAATTCTTAATGCATGATATCAAATATATTAAATTGCAGAACAATGGAGTAATTGCTAAATCTAGAAACGCAGCAATCAAGATTGCCAAAGGTGAGTATATAGCTTTGATAGATTCGGATGATTTTTGGGAAGCTAATAAATTAGAGGAAAGCTATAAACATCTATCCCAGAAAAAATATGATGGGTTTTGCCATGCTGAAAATTGGTTATTTGATGATGGGAAAAAGATGGTTGTAAAATATGGTCCAGAAGAAAAATTCTTATTTAACAACCTTCTTACTAATGGAAACTGTTTATCGCCATCTGCAACTGTCATTAAACGTGATGTTCTAAACGAAGTAGGGGGTTATTCAGAAGATGAAAAATTAATAACTGCTGAAGATTATGATTTATGGCTTAAAATTTCAAAAAAAGGATGTAAATTTATCTTTTCTGAAAAAGTTTTAGGTTGGTTTAGAGTTCATTCTGAAGCAGAGAGTTATGATATAGTCAGAAATACAAATGCAGCCTCAAATGTTATAAAGTCTCACTTCAACGACTCATCTTTAAATGAACAAGCACTTCATAAAGCTCTTAGTAATTATTGGAGAATCGCAGGTAAAACATGCCAGATAAGAGGAAAATATCATGACTCTCTTAAAATGTATTTAAAATCAAATAAGATTAAATCTTCTTTTAAGTCATACTTTTTAATATTTAGTTTGTTAATCCCGCATGTTATATTTATCTCTATTTATAACTTAATTAAATCTAGGAAAAAATAAATACTATATAAGTATATCAAAAGATGTTTGAGTATTTAACCGACATGAATTATATTGAAATTGTTTTATTATCGCTAGAAGTCTCTCTGTTAGCTGTATTCATATCATGCCTGATTTCTATGCCTTTTGCTGCATTTTTAGTCATTAAACAATTTCCAGGGCGTCAACTAATTATTGTGATGATTAATACCTTGATGGGATTACCTCCAGTTGTGGTGGGTTTATTCCTATACTTGTTATTGTCTGCAAATGGTTCATTGTCAGCTTATAAGTTATTATATACACCATCAGCAATGGTTATTGCTCAAATAATAATTATTACTCCCATAATAACTGCTTTATCCAAAGAATCTCTTGAGATATTTTATAGTCATTATGAGGATTATCTAACTTCATTAAGATCTAGCAATATCCAGAAGATTCAAACAATACTTTGGGAGGGCAGGTATTCTTTACTAACTAACGGTTTGGCTGGGCTAGGAAGAGCAATGTCTGAAGTAGGAGCAATTATAATAGTAGGAGGCAATATAGAGCACTTAACGCGAACTATGACAACGGGCATTGTCCTTGAGACGTCTAGAGGAGAATTTTCATTTGCATTAAATTTAGGCTTAACCTTGTTATTCATATCCTTATTAATTAATGTTGCCGTGCATACACTCAGGAAAAGTGAAGAGTAATTATGTCTAACTTAATTGAATTAAAGAATATATCTCTAGTTATTAAAAATATATCAATAATCAATAATATATCCTTGAATCTTGGGGAAAGAGGAACTACTTTGGTCACAGGGCATAATGGTGCTGGAAAAAGTTCTCTTTTACGCCTTATGGCTGGTTTTATCAAGCCAACAAAAGGAAACATTTTATATGGGGGCTCTCAGGAAAAATTACCAATTGGCTTTGTTTTTCAAAAACCTGTGATGCTTGATAGAAATGTAAATGGAAATCTTTTACATGCGTTAGCCTATAATGGCAATACTAAAAATATTAATCAAAGCCTAATCGATCAGACATTAAGAATTAATAATGTTTTTCATTTAAGAGATTTATCTGCAAAAAAAATATCTGTTGGCGAACAACAAATCATATCCGTGCTCAGAGGTCTTATAATAAAACCGTCTATACTTTTCTTAGACGAGCCTACAAGTAGTTTAGATCCAGAATATACCCAGATAGTTGAGAATCTAATTTTAAAAGCATCCAAGGAAATTAAAATTGTATTGGTAACACAATCAACTACTCACTTAAAACTATTTAATGATGAAATAATACATCTATCAAGAGGAAAATTAATTGAATCAATATCTTAAAGTAGTTTTATATCTAGTTTTAGTGTTTAATATATTTAGCCTTAATTCTTTTGCGAGTGAGAAATCTCTTTGGATTCAATCAACAACCTCGACCAGGGATTCTGGGCTATATAGTTTTATACTCCCAATCTTTGAAAAAAAATTTAATATCAAGACTTATGTTGTAGCAGTTGGTACAGGACAAGCCCTTCAAAATGCAAAAAATTGTGACGGAGATGTTTTAATAGTCCATTCTAAAGAGCTTGAGCTTAAGTTCATTAATGATGGTTATGGTACTAAGAGAAATGACTTAATGCATAATGATTTTGTTATAATTGGTCCATCGAGGAATCCTGCCGAAATAAGTTTTAATGATGATATTTCTATTACTTTTAATAAAATTGCTAACACTAAATCTATATTCGTCTCTAGAGGGGACAATAGTGGTACTCATCTAGCTGAAATGAATATATGGAATATCGCTAACTTTGACCCAGTGCCTTTTAGTGGTGAATGGTATTTGAATACCGGACAAGGAATGGGGCCAACATTGAATATAGCCATCGGTATGAATGCATATTCTTTAACAGATAGATCTACATGGCTAAGATATAATAATAAACTCAACCATGTTGTTTTATATGATGATGATATTCATTTGTTCAACCAGTAT
>Ga0257114_1000147_pt1 | contig 56154 bp, 43 predicted proteins | sample SI112_10mmetaG_FD_190149 | JGI IMG/M metagenome (GOLD analysis project Ga0257114, IMG submission 190149) | Marine microbial communities from Saanich Inlet, British Columbia, Canada - SI112_10m | ecosystem: Environmental > Aquatic > Marine > Inlet | place: Canada: British Columbia | collected...
TCATTTAAATTAGATAGAGATTTTACAACTAAAGAATTAGGGTTTAATGAATTAAAGTACAATGTAATATCTTCCCAAATGAACAGAGGAAAAGTTGAAAAATCTGTAGCTATTGCTATAGGTTCTTTAGCTAGTACATTATCAAAGTTTTCAGCTGATATTTGCTTTTATATGACTCAAGAATTAAATTTTATATCATTTCCAGATGAAATAACAACTGGTTCAAGTATAATGCCCCATAAAAAAAATCCAGATGTATTTGAACTAATCCGAGGCAAGTGTAATATTATACAATCTCTAATAAGTGAATTCAATTCTATTTCTATAAATCTAACAAGTGGATATCACAGAGATTTACAACTATATAAAGGAAAAATAATAGAGTCCATCATTGATATTAAAAACTGCTTAGAAATATTTAACTACTCAATAAATAAAATCAACATCAGAAAAAATATTTTAGATGATGATAAATACAAATATGTGTTTTCAGTTGAAAATTTAAACGAACTAGTTAATAGTGGCTATTCTTTTAGGGATGCTTATTTAAAAATATCCGATGATATAAAAAATGACAACTATATACCAAAAAAAGATTTTAATCATTCCCTAAAAGGTAGTATTGGGAATCTTTGTTTGAAAGAAATAGAACTAAAAATGAAAAAGGCACTAGATTAAATATGTAAAGCTCTGTCTTCTGTAGCTGCTAATGCTGCTTCTTTAATAGCTTCAGCATAAGTAGGATGAGAATGACTCATTCTAGAAATATCTTCAGCAGAAGCTCTAAATTCCATTGCGGTTACAGCTTCTGCAATTAAATCAGCAGCTCTGGCACCAATAATGTGAACACCGAGAATTTCATCGGTTTTTTTATCAGCTAAAATCTTTACAAAACCATCAATATCCATACTTGCTCTGGCCCTTCCTAATGCTCTCATAGGAAATTGCCCAGTTTTAAATTCAATACCATCACTTGATAATTGTTCTTGAGTTTTACCAACAGATGCAACCTCAGGCCAGGTGTATATAACATTTGGAATTAAATTGTAATTAATATGTGGTTTTTGTTTCGCTAGTATTTCAGCTACTAAGACTCCTTCTTCCTCTGCTTTGTGGGCTAACATAGGCCCTTTAATAACATCTCCAATGGCGTATATATTTTCAATATTAGTTTGAAGTTTATCATTTACTTCAATTTGACCTTTATCATTTGTATTAATTCCAACTGAACTTAGATTTAGTCCATTAGTGTAAGGTTTTCTACCAACTGAAACAAGGCAATAATCTCCATCAAAATTAACATTTAATCCGTTTGAATCTTCGGCAGTTACAATTATAGAGTTGTTTTTAGAAATTACTGAAGTAACTTTGTGGGATAAATAAAATTTTATTTTTTGCTTCTTAAATATTCTTAATAATTCTTTAGAAACAGCACCATCCATAAAAGGAGTAATTTTGTCAGAATACTCAATGACGGAAACTTCTGATCCTAATCTACTGTAAACCTGACCCAGTTCTAGCCCTATAACACCTCCACCAATAACAATTAATTTTTTTGGTATTTCTTTTAGTTTTAAAGCTTCAGTTGATGAGATAATTCTTTTCTTATCAATCTTTGCAAATGGTAATGAAATTGGTTTAGATCCAGTAGCTATAATAGCATTACTAAATTTAATTTTAGCAGTACCATCAATATTAATGACTTGATTATTTTCAAAAGAACCAATGCCATTAAAAACATTAATTTTGTTTTTAGACATTAAATATTCAATTCCTTTGGTTGTTTGTTCTACAACCTGGTTTTTTCTAGAAATCATTTTATTTAAATCCACTTTAATTGAACCCTCAATTTCAATACCGTGGGTTGAAAAATTATGCAAAGCTTCATGATAATGGTGAGAAGAATCTAATAATGATTTAGATGGAATACATCCAACGTTTAGACAGGTACCACCTAATGTATTATATTTTTCAACAATAGCTGTTTTCATACCCAATTGCGCGCATCTTATAGCACAAACATATCCTCCGGGTCCTGAACCAATTACAACAACATCAAAATGCTCCATTTTTTCTTTTTTTCAAAAATACAAATGTTTTAATTTATTTCATAAATCAATTACCTTTTAATTGAACTAAATTATATATTAGCTAGATGACTAAAGCAGGTGAAAAAAATCAGAAAAAAATTAATTTATCATTAAATGAGTCGTTATTTCCAATAGTTCTTCTTATAATATTTTTAACGTTTAATGTTTATGTATATGGAGATGATGCCATGGGAGGTTCAAATCAATTTATACTTCTTCTTGGAGCTGCTGCTGGAATTGGATTAGGTATTTTTAAAGGATTTAAGTTTAGTAATATGATGAGTCAAGTTGCTGAAAATTTAAAATCTGTAACTGGTGCAATAGTCATTTTACTTTTTGTTGGTGCATTATCTGGGACATGGTTAATAAGTGGGATTATACCCTCAATGATATATTATGGATTAAATATACTTCATCCATCAATTTTTCTTCCTGCATGTTTGATCATCTGTGCAATTATTTCAATCGCGACTGGAAGTAGTTGGACAACATCTGCTACTGTTGGAATAGCATTAATTGGTATTTCTAAGGCAATAGGAGTTCCTGTAGAAATGTCAGCTGGCGCAATTATTTCGGGTGCTTATTTTGGAGATAAATTATCTCCGTTGAGTGATACAACAAATCTTGCCCCTGCAATTTCTGGTTCAGATTTATTTACTCACATTAAATATTTAACAATAACTACAATTCCGACAATAACAATTAGCCTAATAATATTTGTTATTTTAAACTTTTACATGGTTTCCTCTGGAACGACAGACAATACTGTTTTACTTGAAGCAATTAATCAAACTTTTAATATAACTCCTCTAATTTTTATTGTTCCATTAATAGTAATTATTTTAATTATAAAAAAAACACCACCAATTATTGCTCTATTTACTGGAACAATTTTAGGCGCAATATTCGCTATTATTTTTCAACAAGATATTTTAACTCAATTATCTAATTCTAGTTCATTAACATTTGATGGTGCCTACAGTGCAATTATTAATTCAATAACAATAGATACAAATATTGAATCTGGTAATTCTGAATTAAATGATCTATTTAAAAGTGGAGGTATGTTTGGAATGATGAACACTATATGGTTAGTAATTAGTGCAATGGTTTTTGGAGGGGTTATGGAATCAATTGGTGCTTTAAAAACAATAACTACATCATTACTAAACTTAGGCAAATCAACTTTTTCTTTATTTGCAAGTACGGCAGGAAGCTGTTTAGCTATTAACTTGACAACATCAGATCAATATTTAGCTATTGTAATACCTGGAAAAATGTATGAAAAAGCATTTAAAGAGAAAAATTTAGCACCAGAAAACTTGAGCAGAACATTGGAAGATACTGGAACAGTAACATCTGTGTTAATACCATGGAATAGCTGTGGAGCATATCAGTCTGGAGTTTTAGGCGTTAGTGTAATAGATTACTTCTTTTACGCTATATTTAATTGGTTAAGTTTCTTTATGACGTTACTAGTTGCAGGGTTAAATTATAAAATCAAAAAACTTGAAATTAAGAAAGCTTAATATTATTAATTATAAATATTTACTTTTGTTAAACACTTCTTATGTCTAAAACTAAAAGTAAGTTAAAAGGATATTTTTCATTATCAAGAACTCAACAAATCATGTTTGGAGTTTTTTTAGTGCTATTTTCAATTATTATTTTTTCTTCTTTAATCTCTTATTTTGGAACATGGAGATCTGATCAGTCAGAACTAATTCAATTCTTTGATAAAGATGTAGATTCAGTCAATATCGCTAGCAAATTTGGTGCTTTGATAAGTCATTTTTTGATTTATTTAATGTTTGGTGTTTCTTCTTTTATTTTACCAATTTTATTATTTATTTCTGGACTAACTTTATTTGTAAATGCAGATTTAGCAAAACTTTATAATAGATGGTTTTGGGGTATATTAATAATGATTTGGATTTCATTGTTTTTTGGGTATTATTCTTCAAATTATATTTATTCAGGCAGTATTGGATTTGAAGTAAATGAGTTTTTAAAAATTTATATTGGAGAAATCGGAATAGTTTCAATACTGATTTTTGGATTACTAACTTACCTTGTTGTTAGATTGAAAGTAACCCCAGAAAAAGTTGTTGATTTTTTTAAAAAAATGTACCCTAAAGTAAAAAGTGAATTAATTGATGAAAATCAAATTAATCCAATCCAAGTTGATCTCTCAAATAAATTAAATAAAGAAAGAACTGAATCAAAATTTAATATAAAAAGTGAAGATCTAAAACCTACAATTGCAAATTTTTCATCATACAAAGATAAACCTAATTTTAAGCCAAGTGAAAATAGCGAAAGTGAAATCAAAATTGAAATCGAAAATAATGAAAAAGAAGAAATACTTGATGAAGATGCTATCGCCAAAGGATTAGTAAAGAAATTTGGTGAATATGACCACACTTTAGAATTAAAAAACTACAAAACTCCATCAATAGAATTATTAAACGAATATGACAATGGAGGAGTTATTACTATAAATGAAGAAGAGTTAGAAGAGAATAAAGAAAAAATAATTGAAACTCTTAAGAATTATAAAATTGGTATTGATCAAATAAAAGCTACAATTGGACCAACTGTAACTCTTTATGAAATCATTCCAGAAGCAGGAATTAGAATATCAAAAATTAAAAATTTAGAAGACGACATAGCCTTATCACTAGCTGCTTTAGGAATTAGAATTATAGCGCCTATTCCTGGAAAAGGAACAATTGGAATAGAGGTTCCAAATAAAAATTCAACTATTGTTTCAATGAAATCAGTATTAGCTTCAAAAAATTATCAAGAAGCTGAAATGGAACTTCCTATCGCATTAGGAAAAAACATAAGTAATGAAACTTATGTTGTTGATCTAGCCAAAATGCCGCACTTGCTAATGGCAGGTGCTACAGGTCAGGGAAAATCAGTTGGACTTAACGCAGTCTTAACATCACTTCTTTATAAAAAACATCCCTCTGAAGTAAAATTTGTTTTAGTTGATCCAAAAAAAGTTGAATTAACTTTATTTAATAAGATTGAAAGACACTATTTAGCAAAGCTTCCAGATACGGATGAAGCTATTATTACTGATAACAAGGCTGTAATTAAAACCTTAAATTCATTATGTATCGAGATGGATAACAGGTATGAAATGTTAAAAAATGCTCTTTGTAGAAACATAAAAGAATACAATACTAAATTTAAACAAAGGAAATTAAATCCAGATTCTGGAAATGTTTTTCTTCCCTATATAGTTTTAATTATCGATGAATTTGCGGATCTAATTATGACAGCAGGAAAAGAAGTTGAAACTCCTATTGCAAGGTTAGCTCAATTAGCTAGAGCTGTAGGAATTCACTTAATAATCGCTACTCAAAGACCCTCTGTAAATGTTATAACTGGAATCATTAAAGCTAATTTTCCTGCAAGAATTGCATTTAGAGTCACGTCAAAAATCGATTCCAGAACTATATTAGATAGTGGTGGTGCCGATCAGTTAATAGGAAAAGGTGATATGCTTTATACACAAGGAAATGAATTAGTAAGAATACAATGTGCTTTTGTTGACACACCTGAAATAAATAAAATTACAGATTTCATAGGTTCTCAAAAAGCATACGCTACAGCTTATGAGTTACCAGAATATATTGGTGAAGAAAGTTCAAGTTCTTTAGATAATAACATTGAGGATAGAGATGTTTTATTTAGAGAAGCTGCTGAAATTATAGTAATCGCTCAACAAGGTTCAGCATCATTATTGCAACGTAAAATGAAACTAGGCTATAACAGAGCGGGTAGAATTATTGACCAACTAGAAGCTGCGGGGATAGTTGGTGCGTTTGAAGGAAGTAAAGCTAGAGAGGTTTTAGTTTTAGATTTAGCTTCACTAAATACTCTATTAGAGAGTGAAAAAAATTAATAATGAAAAACATTTTATTTACAATAATAATATTTAGTTTAAGCATAAATGCTCAAAATGATCCCAGAGCAGAAAAATTATTAGCTAAAGTTTCAAATAAAATTGATTTAGCAAAAAGTTATAAAATCGATTTTAAGTATACTTTAGAAAATAAACTAGAAGGAATAAACCAAGACGTAGACGGAACTGTGACTATTCAGGGAGACAATTATTTATTAAATTTTATGGGAATTACTCAAATATGTGATTCTAATAATATCTACTCCATTGTTCCAGAAAATGAAGAAGTTATAATTTCTAGTATTGAAGAAGAAGAAGAACAAACCATAAAACCGTCGAAGTTGTTAAATTTTTATAGAAAAGGCTACTTAATTTTGTGGGACAAACTTCAGTCAGATTATAAAAGTAAAATCCAATTTGTTAAGCTAATCCCAAGCAATTCAAATTCAGATATAGATTATTTACTTCTTGGAATTAATATTTCAAATGATAATATTTCTAAACTTATTGAAATCGGGAAAAATAAAACAAAAACAATACTTAGTGTAGATTCAATTGTTTTTGACCCTGTTTTAGAAAAAGATATTTTTATTTTTAATGAAAATAATTATAAAGATTATTACATAGAAAAATTATAAAATGAAGATAATAGATCGTTATATATTAACATCTTATCTAAAGATATTTTTTAGCTTCTTTTTTATATTGATGTTTATCTTTATTATTCAAATAATATGGGTATTTATTGACGACTTAGCTGGAAAAGAAGTTGATTTTGAAATAATATTTAAATTTCTTTTATTCTACTCACCTAAACTACTGCCGCTAGTTATTCCATTGACAGTCTTACTAGCATCTATAATGACTTTTGGAAATTTATCTGAACAATATGAGTTGGCTGCTATAAAATCCTCTGGAATATCACTTTTTAGATCAATGAGAAGTCTTCTAGTTGTTAATATTATTCTATGTATTGGAATGTTTTTTATAGCGAATAGCCTTATTCCCTATGCAGAATTCAAATCTTATAATCTTAGAAAAAATCTTGCTAAATTAAAACCAGCTTTGGCCATTACTGAGGGTGTTTTCAGTGATATAAACAACATGAATATTAAAGTTGAAAGAAAATACGGTCCAGACAATAATCTTCTCGAGGATATAATTATACACCAAAATAATTTTAATTCTAGAAACACCTTAGTTATTAAAGCTGAATCTGGGGAACTTAGAAGTCAAGATTCAAGTGAAATTTTACAGTTAGTTTTAAATAACGGGAAAAGATACGAGGAAATAGAAAGTAGAAGTCCAAACAACAAACAAGTTTCACCCCATACCCTAGTTTCTTTCGAAAAGCATGTAATGAATATAGATTTGAGAGAATTCAACAAAGTTGATTTTGATGATGAAAAGTTCAGTAATACTTACAGAATGCAAAATATTTCTCAGTTAAATTTCAGTATTGATTCCTTATCAAAAAACTTAGTTTTTAGATATAATAATTTTGCAAAAAATTTTTATGCTAGAACTGGAATCTCAAATTTTGGAAGAAACGTTAGAGCTGATAACAGTTTTAAAGATTCAGTTTTATACACAAACTACAATTCGCATTTAAAAGATTTCCCAAGGAATAAACAATTAGACGTATTAAACGAATCTTTAAATTTAACAAACAGTCATGTTCAAGTTTTATTAAACCAAAAGGACAATTTTTTTATTAAAGAAAAAATAGTTAATCTTCATAAATCTAATTTATATGATAAGTATGCTTTAGGGTTTGCTTCTTTGATTCTATTTTTCGTTGGCGCTCCACTTGGAGCGATAATTAGAAAAGGTGGTATCGGACTTCCAATGGTTGTTTCATTAATATTATTTCTCAGCTATCACTTTATAGGAACTTTCAGCAGAAATGCAGCAGAAGATGGAAGTATAGACGCACTAATTGGTAGTATAATTCCTAATGCAATAATGTTACCACTAGGATTATATTTAATTTACAGAGCTAGTTCTGATAAATCTATATTTAATTTTGATAAAATATCATATCCTTTTAGACTATTTTTGAAAAAAATTAGTTCTATAAAATTTCGATTAAAAAAATAAATATGAGTAAAGTAATTTTAGATAAAATTTCAGATGCAATTGAAGATGTTAAGAAAGGGAAAATTATTATCGTTGTTGACGACGAAAATAGAGAAAACGAGGGAGACTTTATTTGTGCTGCTGATCTAGTTACGCCTGAGTCGATAAATTTCATGGCTAAACATGCTAGAGGGCTAATATGTACTCCGATAACAGAAAAAAGATCAAGAAAGTTAAATTTATATCCAATGGTTACCAATAATACTGATCCCATGGATACGGCATTTACAGTTTCTGTAGATTTAAAAGGTTCTGGGGTAACTTCTGGTATATCTGCTTCAGATAGATCAAAAACTATAAAGGCAATTGTAAACAACAATACAAAACCAGATGATTTAGCGCGTCCTGGTCACATTTTTCCGTTAATTGCAAAAGAAGGTGGTGTATTAAGAAGAACTGGGCATACAGAGGCAGCTATTGACTTTGCAAGACTAGCAGGTTGTTCACCCGCAGGTGTTATATGTGAAATAATGTCAGATGATGGATCTATGGCTAGAGTTCCTGAACTAATTAAAGTAGCTAAGAAATTAGATTTGAAAATTGTATCAATTGAGGATCTAGTTGCATATAGAATGAAACATGATAGTTTAATTACTAAAAAAGAATCTTTTATTTTTAATACAAAGTTTGGAGATTACAATTTATCAGCATTTCAACAAACAAATAACAATCAAATACATTTAGTATTATCAAAAGGAGAATGGAAAGAAAATGAGCCAGTTTTAGTTAGAATAAACTCATCGATCACAAACAATGATTTGCTAACAACTCTTACGTCCAAATCAAAAAATAAACTTGATGGTATTTTTAATAAAATAAATGAAGAAGAGAAAGGCGTCATAGTCTTTATTAACCAACCTCCTAACCCAGTAAATGTTTTATTTAGACTTAACGAAATAAAGAAACTACAATCTAAAGGAGAATACAAAACACCACCTGTTGTAATGGACGAAAAGGACTTTGGGATTGGAGCTCAAATACTTCACGATCTTAAAATTCATAAAATAAGATTGTTAACAAATAGTACTCAGATAAAAAGAGTTGGAATGACAGGTTATGGATTAGAAATTGTTGAATATATTAATTACTAAAGAACCATAATTTAACAGACATTAATAGCACCATAATTAAAAGGAAAAATTTAATGGTTTTTTCACCCTTTTTAACTGACCATCTACTTGATGTCCATCCACCAAGAAAATTTCCTGAAGCCAAAAACAATCCATAAACCCAATTAATTTTATCAGCCAAAGCAAAAGTTACAATAGCACCAGTTGTATAAATTAAAACAATAACAACTTTAGTCGCATTAACTTTTACCAAGTCTAATCTATTATAATAATGAAGAAACAACATTATAACAAATCCAATTCCTGCATTAATAAAACCTCCATAAATACCAATAAAAAAGAATGCAATCATTGATATAAAGAGATATTTACCAGTAAGTCTTTCTGAAAGGTTTTTGTAATCAATATCAGGTTTAAAAACTATTAACAAAACTACTATAATCATTATAACGGCAAGAATCTTGTTAAAAAGATCACCTTCAATATCAATTGCTATCTGTGCTCCTATTAATGCGCCTAAAAGACCTGCAAAGCCTAAATAAGCATTAAAAGGATAGTTAGAAACTCCTTTGCTTTTAAATCCAGCTGTAGCTGAAAAGGCGGACATAAATATCGCTATTCGATTAGTTCCATTTGCAACTGCAGATGGTAATCCCATGAAAATAAGTAAAGGAAGAGTTAATAAAGAGCCTCCTCCTGCCATTGTGTTTATAAACCCAGCAATAAATCCAGCAAGAATTAACAGAGGATAATGCCATGAAAACAAATCAAATTCAAACATATTTCAAATGTAACAAAAAGGAATCTATATAATAATTAAATAAAAATTTGTACTAAATAAAAAGGAAGTTATATTTGCATTCCATTGGAGAAATGGCAGAGTGGTCGAATGCGGCAGTCTTGAAAACTGTTGAGGGTCACACCTCCGGGGGTTCGAATCCCTCTTTCTCCGCTTAGTTAAACCCTAACTGCTTTATAAACAAGTGATTAGGGTTTTTCTTTTTAAAACTTGTACTCTTGTGAACGAAGGTCCCTTTTTAACCAAACAATATTAACAGCTTTTGAATTCAATATTTCTTGCGACTCTTTTATTTTCTATTAATTAAATAATATCCGAGACATATTGACAATATTGATAGTCCAAAAAATAAGATATCTAAAGGGGTTGTAAAATTTTCTGTTAGTTTTAAAATTTTTTCAAAAAACTTAACTATTAGAACGATTATTATAACTTTTATAATCTTATTTTTTAACTGATCTAAACTTTTGATTTTCAAAGTAGATTCTGAAAACTTAGCATTAGCAAAATTAATTTCACTAACAAAAAGCTCATATATACCAAAACCAAAAATTAATAAAACTATTCCTATCAAGAACAAATCAATAGATGATATAATTTTAAATAGAAGTTGATTATTATTTACAATACCTGTATCAAATAAAGGGTTATAAAATATTATTGCTTGAATAATATCCCAACTTCCAATTACTATTAAAGAGATAGAGGCTATAATCGAAAGAATTACAGCAAGTATTACAACATATCTGACACTCCATAAAATTTTTTCAAACTTATTTTCCATGCTATTAAAATTAACTTAATTTATATTAAAGTCAAAGGACTAAATCTGTCTTTAATAAATAAATCTCATGTAGATCAATGATTTAAAAGGGTTTTAATTTTTACTTATGTAGTTCAAAATGTGCTTCAATTTCAACCGCTATGTTTCTCGGAAGATTCATTCCCACGGCACTTCTAACACCAACACCCATTTCATAACCAAAAACTTCAACCATTAATTCGCTAAATCCGTTAATAACGTATGGGTGAGCTTCAAATTCTGGGTTAGAATTTACCATTCCAAAGACTTTTACCACTCTTTTTATATTATCAATATTACCATAATGACTAATTATTGTAGATAACATTGTTAAACCGACTTGTCTAGCTGCTTTTTTTGCTTCTTCTTTATTTAAATCAGAGCCAACTTTTCCAATAATATATGTGCCATCTTTATTAACTGGTCCTTGACCAGAAACATATAAGAAGCGGTCAATCACTAATGTAGGTCTATATACTCCAGCTGGTTTAGGAGCAGGAGGTAAAATAAGCTCCATTTTTTTAATTTTTTCAGTATGTTTATTAGTCATCTTCGTATAAAATTATTAAAACTTATAGATCCATAATTTTTATCCTGGTTAAATATTGGTGAGAAGTCATATACAGATATTCAAATTTATTATCAAAAGCACAATTTGCACTTCTAACTTCTGTTTTAATCGTACCAATATGAATACCATCTTGATTAATTAGTAAAACTCCACCAGGGCCAGTTGCAAAAACCATCCCTGTTGGATGTACTTTTAAGCCATCAAATAACCCTATCTCCTTTTCAGACAGTTCAGTTCCATTAAAAAACACTTCAGGATTATTAACACCTTCGTCAGTGATTTGATATTTCATAATAACTGGATTTTTAGAATCAGAATTAGCAACATATAAAGTTTTTTCATCTACAGAAATGGCGATACCATTAGGTCTTGTTAAATTTTTTATTAAAACTTCTAATTTTCCATTATTACTAAGTCTAAAAACTCCATTAAATTCTAATTCTTTTAATTTATCATTATCCCCTTCTTTTAAACCATATGGCGGATCAGTAAAAAATAAATCTTTCTTGCTATTATAAACTAAGTCATTAGGGCTATTAAATAACTTATTATTAAATGATGTAATTACAGGAAATACTTTATTACTTTTCCAATTAGTAAGCTTTACTATCCTCCTGTCGCCATGCATACAAATTATTAGGTTTCCATCATGGTCAATTATTAAACCATTTGTTCCTGACTTATTTAAATTGGGGACAATTCCAGAGTAGCCAATTTTATCAATAAAAACATCTAAACCATTTTTTTCATCCCATTTATATATAACATTATTTGGAACATCAGAAAAAAGAAGAGCGTTTAGTTTTTTAGACCATACAGGACCTTCAGACCAAGAGAAACCTTTAGCAATAATTTCAATTTTTGAATCTTTAGAAATAAATTTATCCATTTCAGGTGTAAGTCTTTCAATAGAACCAATAAATTCATTTTGACCTAATAAAATATAAGGTGTAAATAAAAAAAGGAGAATTAGTTTTTTCATATTTTATAAATTTCAACCATTTTAATAATTCGTTTTACAGCTAAAACAGCTAATTGACGGTTTTGTGAAAAATTAAGCCTAATACTATCCTTGCATTTAGGATCAAATTCTGAACCTGGTGTTACTATAACATTTGCCTGAAAACGTAATAAACGAACAAATGTATATAAGTCTACGCTGAGTGAAGGGAGTTGTGGAAAAAGATAGCTTCCAGCCTGTGGAGTTACAGCAAAAATATTAACAGACCTAAAAATTTCAAGTAGTTCATCTCTAATTAACTCATGTTCATGGATACGGTTTTTCATCCAACCTATAGGCTCATGAAACCAAGTATCTAAAACTGCTTGATTATAACCAGCAGTTCTCAATGAGACAATGGCTTGAAGACTTTCCATTCTTTCAATCAAATGGGCAGAACCAAATGCAACTCCTAAACGAAATCCACTTAAAGATTCAGTTTTTGAAGGTCCCATAATGGTAATAAGGCTTTTAGGACTAAAATCACATGAACGAAGGTGAGTATAAGTTTCAGAGCTAAACAGCATCCTGGAATACAGCTGATCAACAATGACTGTAACTCCATATTTTTCTGCTAGATTTCCAATTGTTTTTATAGAGTTTTCTGAATAGACAATTCCTGTTGGGTTATTTGGAGTCGAAAAGACAAAAACCTTAGTATTATTTTTAAATGCTTCTTCAATTTTATTTAGATCTGGAGTATTATCAAATTTATTATTCTTATAATTTAGAGGAATTGGCACTACTTCACCACCAAAAAATTTAACAAGTTTACGATTAGCAAAATAATCTGGTTCAATAACAGCAACCTTTGTACCCACGGTAACTGTTGCACCAAGTGCCAAAAATAATGCCCCTTGAGTACCTGGTGTGATAATTAATTCGCTATCATATTTGATATGTTTTCCTGTAAATTTTCCTAAACTAATAGCTAGTCTATTTCGAATTTCGGCCGATCCTCTGTATTCAGTATAAGCTTGAGAGGCTCCTTTATTGAAACCATTTTTCCATGAAATGTCAGAATCTGGTATCGGAGGAAAAGCATCTACATCTCCATGTGAAAAATCTACTAAGATGCCATCTAGCTTATCACCAAGCATAATAGAACTAAGATCATCTAAATTTTGTCTAATTTCCTGTCCAGGAGCGTTTTTTGATTCAAGAGATTTAAATTTTTCCTCTATTGTCATAGTCGTTTGGTTAATAGTAATAATTGTTGTTAAATTTTCATTTAACAATTTACATTATTTTGACATAACTATTATTTCAAAAATATGATAATTATCATCTATATAGAAAAAATCATCTATTTTTTATAGGATTCTTTCCTTCGATAATTAGCTTCAGAAAGAAATAAAATTTTCACTATATTAAAAAATTTAAAACCAGTTTTTATTATGAGTTCAAGAAGATCGTTTATTAAAAAAAGTGTATTAACAGCAAGTATTCCAGTATTTGCTCCAAATACAGAGTTGTTTTCCATTTTGAAAGGAGCTCCTTCAGATCAATTAAATATTGGAGTTATTGGAACAGGAGCTCGTGGTCAAGGATTAATAAATATAATTAACAGAATAAAAGGTATAGAGTTAATTGCAATATGTGATACTCTTCAATTTAGATTGAATGAAGCTTCATCCCTGGCCCCTAAAGCAAAACAATATTCAAATCACCAGGAAATGCTTTTATTAAAAAATTTAGATGCAGTAATAATTAGCACTCCTTTAAATACTCATGCTGCTATAGCATCTGATGCTGTTGATGCTTCAGTCCATATTTATTGTGAAAAAACAATGGTTAAAGGTGATCAAGATACACTTGATTTGATTCAAAAAGTGCAAAACAGTCACAATAAGATATTTCAAACTGGTCATCAATATCACAGTTCAAGATTATATTCGCATGTTGTTGAGATGATTCAAGCAGGAGATATTGGCCAAGTAATTGCTATTGATGCTCAATGGAATCGTAATGGAAATTGGAGAAGACACGTTCCAAATCCAAAATTTGAACGTCAAATTAATTGGAGGATGTATCGTGAATATTCTTATGGACTTACTGCAGAACTGAGCTCTCACCAAATTGATTTCTGCAATTGGTTGCTACAAGATAATCCTGTAAAAGTAGCAGGTTTTGGCGGAATAGATTATTGGAAAGATGGACGTGAAACATATGACAACACTAATTTAATTTACTCATATGCAAATGGAATCAAAGCGAATTTTACTTGCTTAACCTCAAATGCTAAAGATGATTATCAAATCAAAGTAATGGGTGATAAAGCCACAGTAATTATTAACTATGATAAGGCTTGGAAATATCCTGAAGGAAAATATAATAAAGTAATAGGAGATTTTGATGGTGTTTCTGGTGCAACGCAAAGTTGGACAGAGGGAAAAGGTAATTTAATCAATTTTAATCATCTAGAACCAACACGCCAAGCTCTTGAAGATTTTAAATCCTCAATTATTAACAATACTATTCCACTATCTAATTTAAAAAGTGGTGCTGCTGTGTCCTTTGCAGTTGATATGGGAATACGTGCAATGGATTTGAAACAAGTTGTTTCATGGAATCCAAAATACGATTTATAGATATTAAACATTAATTTAAGAAACTTCTTTTATGAAAAATTTATTTACAATTATTATTACTTCTTTATTTTTAATTAACTGTAATAACCCTAATCCAATGATAGAACAATGGTCAGACAAAAACTCTGAATATGGTGGAGTTCCTGCATTTGACAAAATGTCTCCTAAGCTAGTTAAAGAAGCAATGCTCAAAGGAATGAAAATGAGTCTCGAGGATATTGATAAAATTGCAAATAATTTAGATGCACCAACATTTGAAAACACTATTGAAGAAATGGAAAGGTCTGGAAAGCTTCTAAGTGATGTTTATCCATACTATGGAATATTATCTAGTAATATGTCTAGTCCAGAATTTAGAGAAATACAAAGTGAATTAGCACCTAAGCTATCGGAATACTCAACATTAATCAACCAAAATGAGAAATTATTTGAAAGAGTAAGCGCTATTTACAATTCATCTAAAAGCAATCCTCTTGAAGACGATCAACAAAGAGTTTTAGATTTAACTTATAAAAGTTTTGCTATGAATGGAGCTGCTTTGAATAATGATAAAAAAAAGAAATATGCTGAAATTAATCTAGAACTATCAAAACTATACAATGACTTTTCTAATAATGTTTTACACGACGAAGAAAATTATGTTACTTACTTGGATGAATCTCAATTAGATGGTTTATCAGATGGATTTATAAAATCTGCTCAAAAAATTGCACAAGACAAAGGTTTTGATGGTAAATATGCAATAACTAATACAAGATCATCAATGGATCCATTTTTAACTTATTCTACTAATAGAGCTTTAAGAGAGATTGTTTGGAAAAATTACTATTCCAGAGGAGATAATGGGGATGAATTTGATAATAATGAAATTATTGCTGAAATTTTAAGATTAAGAAAAGAACGAGTTGGTTTATTAGGTCATGAAAATTATGCTCAATGGAGATTACAGGACAGGATGGCAAAAAATCCTGAAAATGCAATGGCATTAATGGAAGCAGTATGGCCTGCAGCTATAGCTAGAGTTGACGAAGAGGTAGTTGATATGCAAAAAGTTGCTAATACGCTTACTAATTCTAAAACAACTATCGAACCTTGGGATTACAGATTCTATGCAGAAAAAGTTCGAAAATTAAAATACGATTTAAATTCTGATGAAGTCAAACAATATTTACAGTTAGATAAATTAACAGACGCCATGTTTTATGTTGCAGGTGAATTATTTAATTACAAGTTTATAGCTTTAGAAAAAGGAAGAATACCTGTTTTTCATGAAGATGTAAACGTTTGGGAAGTTAAAGACAAGTCCTCCGAAAAACATATTGGATTATGGTACTTAGATCCATACGCTAGACAAGGAAAAAGATCTGGTGCTTGGGCTACAACATACAGAAGTCACACCACGATGGATGGAAAAACTAATGTATTAGCTTCTAACAATTCTAATTTTGTCAAACCAGCACCCGGGGAAGCGTTGTTAGTTTCATGGGACGATGCTACAACTTTTTTCCATGAATTTGGTCATGCCTTACACTTTTTTGCTTCTAATGTCAAATACCCTACTCTAAATAGTGGTGTGAGAGATTATACTGAATTTCAATCACAGCTTCTTGAAAGATGGTTATCTACAGACAGAGTGATAAATCAGTTTTTAGTTCATAATCAGACTGGTAAACCGATGCCTAAAGAACTAGTTGCAAAAATAAAAAAAGCATCTACATTTAATCAAGGATTTGAAACGACAGAATATTTAGCTTCAGCGATTATGGATATGAAATTTCATTTAGCTGATCCAACAAATATAGATGTAGATAAATTTGAAAAAGAAACATTAGCTGATCTAAAAATGCCTTCTGAATTACCTATGAGACACAGAACACCACACTTCGGACATGTCTTTTCAGGAGAAGGTTATGCAACTGCTTATTACGGTTATATGTGGGCAGATGTATTAACTGCTGATGCATCTGAAGCATTTGCTGAAGCTCCTGGAGGATTTTATGATAAAGATGTTGCTAAAAAATTAGTAGATTATTTATTTTCCCCTAGAAATTCAATTGATCCAGAAGAAGCTTACCGTTTATTTAGAGGAAGAGATGCTAAAATTGAAGCCTTAATGAAAGACCGTGGATTTCCTATAAAAACTGAATTGTAATTATTAATTAGTAATCCACTACCCTGTTACTTTCGCTATTTTTATTAAAAGTTTATAAAAATTATTTGAATTTTCTAATCTTTATTTGATACATAATCCCAAGGGCAGCTAACAAAAGCCCAATAAACTCTCTAGCACCCTCTAAATAAGGTTTGTCATAGACCATTTCCCCAAAAATCTCTTCTTTATTTTCAGTATATAAATAATCAATGAATAATGAAAAATGAAACGCAGAGTAGGTTATTAAAACTGTAATTGATAAAATCAAAATAGACTTGGGAATAGCCCTAAAGGTGTTGTATAAGCATATAAGTGACACAATAAAATATATAGAAAACCACAACAAACCATCAGGATCATTTAATTGTAAAATCGCAAAAATCACAAACAGAATAAATAAAATTAAATTTTTAATTTTATTTTGTTTACTTAACGCCACGAAATGTTTCATTTTTTCATCTTTTTTGGATCTCCAGTTGAAAGCATATAGGCAATTAAATCTGCTAGCTCTTGTTCGTTAAGTCTGTTGATAAGGCCCGAAGGCATTGGAGAAATTTTTGATAATTCAATCTTTTTTAATTTATCTTTTCTAACATTGACTGTAATGTCAGTTGCAAAAGGACTTATACTAACTTCGATATTGTTTTCATCTTCATTTATGGCTATTCCCGTAACAACAGAACCATCAGACAAATAATAGTTTGAATACTGATACCTATCACCTATTGTTCCGGACGGATTGATAATTGCTTCTCCAATGGCATCAACTGTAAACCTTGAACCTATTTGAGTTAATTCAGGCCCAGAAACTCCACCCTCTCCATTCATACTATGGCATGAAATACACAATGTAGCTTTATACATATTTTTACCACTTTCAAAACTGGCATTTTTATAATTTTTTTCATAAGCAGACATCAATAATTCAACTGTCCAATCAATTCCCGGACCTTGTGGCTGGATTATATCCTTCATATCATCTGAACTGCGTTTAGAAGAAATTTCAGTTAATTTTAAAAGGTAGTCTCTTTCTTGTTCTGGAACATTTTCCAATGCTGTTTTTTGAATAGCCTTAATAAACTTTAAATACATTTTACCTCCAGCTTTTTGAAGCGCACTACCAAACCATTCAAAATAACGCTCCCTAGCTGTACTTGACCAACCTTTTTTAAGGTAACTTAAACTATGAGCATAACTTATATTACGTTGATTTGGCATGTTTGCTAACATATTTTCTACGTCTTTTCCGTATTGTTCACTTCTGTTAGAAATATCACTGGATAAGTAGATTTCTTTCATACCCTCTAAAGAGGTATTCGTTTCCATTTCTAGTAATGTTAAATCAATAATTTCTTCAACCTGTAAGTAACTTAAAGTCTTACATAATTCCATGTTCACTGCTTCAGAACTTACTAAATAAGCTGGCAAAAACAATTTTTTTATTATTTCTTTTATTTCATTTGGCAAACTACCATCAAATCTTAACATTAATAAATCAATTGCTCTTATAAAATTTAATTTATTAGTCTCATTTAGATTATTCCAATTAATTTTTGTTAAAGTATAAAGCGCTTCAGTTCTAGTGTGATCATCGCCGTGACGTGCAATTGCTAATGCTAATTCTAAGATTGTTTCAACAGAATTATTTTTTTTAATCTCATCTTTCCAGTGTGAAAAATCTAAATGCTCTAAGGCTACTCTTGCTGAAAAACGAATAGCACGATCTTTATAATCTAAATGCTTTAAGATAAAAGATACCTTTTCTGGATTAGGTGAAACATGTAATCGTTCAAGTTCATGTCTTAATTCTCTATCTTTTTTTCCTTTTGAACGCTCTTGAAGTTCTAGAACTTCTGACGGTAATTCACCCTCATAAGTTACTCTATACAACCCAGATTCAAGACGCCTTCCACCTGTTAAAAAGTATAATGCTCCATCATCTCCTACTATTCCATTTGTTAATGGCAATGGAACACCAGAAATAAATTCAGTAACCTCAGCTTCAAAAGAACTTCCCTTAGGATTTAATTTAGCATGATACATTGTTCCATAACTCCAATCAAACAAATACAATCCATTTTGATAATATGCAGGAAATTTTAATCCACTTCCATCCAATAAACCAGTTGGAGAACCCTGTCCCAAATTGACGATTCCCGAAAGATTATCAGGATAATAATCTCGAAATTTACCAGTTCCTGTTCTCCATCCATAATCTGCTCCGCTAGTTACATGATTTAAACGAATTGGTCTATACCATGGCATTCCAAGGTCATACTCCATATCAGAATCAAAACCGAACAATTCATTATCACGATTAAAAGCTATATCAAATGTATTTCTTGTTCCAACGGCAATCAAAGTCCAATCAACACCATCAAAATCAGTCTGAGCTACCCAACCACCTGGCGCTTTTCTTGAATTTGCATGACCGCTTGGATCTTTAATTACTGGCAATAAATTATCTTCTCCCCAAACTTCAGGCACACGACCATGCACGTCATTTGGAATATCAGTATGATTACCAAAAACCATGTACATTGATTTTCTATCAGGTGACAATTCAATACTATGTGGCCCATGCTCACCATTACCTATTACTGTTTTTAATGTTTTAACAGTATCTAATTCGCCATCATCGTTAGAATCTATAATCTTATACAAACCACTTTTAATTTTATCATCATAAGAATTAACTAAGGCAAATAATTCGTTGTTATGAAATAATAAACCTTGAGCCAAACCAACATTCAAATTTAATTCCTTAACATAAAGGCTATCTTTTCCATTAGATTTCTTAATTGTTGCTTTATAAATACTTCCAAATTGATCAGATGCATAAAAACTCCCTTTATCATCCTTAGCAAAACTAACCCAAGATCCTTGTTCATTATCTGTTGGCTCATAAAGTTTAGAAATAGTAAACCCTTTAGGCAGGGTGATATCATTTACAGTAACTTTTTCAATAATAGGGTATTCATTGTTTGTTTCAAGACCACAAGACGAACAAATAATAAATAACAGTAAAAGATTTTTTATATTCAAAACATTAACTAAAAGCTTTTTTAATTTCTTCATTAATTCTATTTGGTTTATTTGTATTGGCATTTATTAAACACCATATCGTTTTAGAAGTTACTAATAATTGATTAGTTTTTTTGTTGAATATTTCCACTACTCTGCTTGATTTAACTCCTTCAGTTTTATCGACATAGGTTATTATTTTGATTTTTTCATCTAAAAAGGCAGGGTGATGATATTGAATTTGATGTTCTAACAAAACCCAATAGTAATTATTTAATATTTCGTTAGAAACTAGATTTCTCCAATGATTTTTTGCTATTTCTTGTATCCATTTAACATATATTACGTTATTAACATGATTCAAGTCATCTAAATCAATTTGTGTAACAGTAATTTCTTGTTCTAAAAAATTCATTAAATCATGTTAATTGTTTTTTACAAAAATCATACAGTGTTGCCAGGGAAGATTATCTATGTTTTTTCGAAGTTTAAAACCCGCAGCTTCCATTTCTTTAATAGCTTGTTTTTCACTCATTTTGTGTATAGTTTTTATTGGGACTAATGGATCTTCCGCTCTGTATTCAATTAAAAATAATTCTCCATTAGATTTTAACGCACTTTTCATTGATGCAATCATTTCTATTGGAAAACTAAACTCATGATATACGTCAACCATTAAAATTTTATCAACTGAATTTTTAGGTAATTCAACTGTTTTTTCAGTTCCAAGAATTGTTTCAATATTACTATTTTCACTAAAAGTTTTTTTGTTTTCAATAGCCATCAACATTTCAGTTTGAATATCTACAGCATAAACTAAACCATTTGGAGCTAAAGAGGCCATTCTAAATGCATGATAACCAGAACCTGCTCCAATATCAGCGATAACATCATTGGGCTTAATCCTCATATTTTTAATCAATTTAGAAACGTTTTCTTCTTTTTCACGTTCGGATCTTTCTAGCCAACCAATTCCTTGATAACCCATAACATAAGCAATCTCTCTACCCATATACCATTTTCCAATCCCATTAAAATCTCCTTCCTTAAAAATATATTTGTTTTCAACAATAGAATTTTGTGCTATACAATCATTTGATTGTAATATGACAGAAATTAATAATATTAGAATGGTCAAATTTTTCATTTATAATCGATATTTCTTAAATATTTTTTGTCAATATAAAAAGTCCCAAAAGGTATTACAGAAGCACTTAATATAATAAGAAAAGATTTAGAACTCCAGTTAAATTTTTTTCGAAAAATAATTGCAAAAACGACATAACTCATAAATAAAAGTCCATGCGGCATTCCAAGTAGTTTTACATAAAATTCATCATTACCAAAATATTTTATAGGAACTGCGATAAAAAGCAATAACAAATAAGATATTCCCTCCAGTAAACTAATTAATCTAAATAACTGTTTCAAATAATTTTTAATTTTTAGATGCATTATAAAACTGCATTCCTAAGTTAGACTTATTGTTATGATCGAACAAAGTAGCATTATCCCAGTGCGAACCAGTAGCCCATAGCGTTGAACAATTTGTTGAAACCCAAGCAGGTTCCCAGTAAACAATACCTTCTCCTCCACTTTGAAATATTTTTGTTTTTAAATCATTCAAGTAATTTAATTGTCCTTGCTCAGATGCAGGATAGCCAGTAATTAATGCATTTTCATTAAAAATATTATTTGCTGAATCTGCATTATTTAATGTAAAAGGATATCCGGTTTCTACTATCATTAATCTTTTATTATATGTTTCAATCAGTGTTTTAATGGGTGTATCAATAGAATTTAAATCATATTCAGACCACATAGGATAGTAAGACAACCCTATCCAATCATAATCTGTAACACCTGCAGCACTCGCTTGTTCAAACCACCATAGTCCATTTTCAGGCTGAGCAATATGTAACATTATTTCAATTTTTTTATTTTTTGAAGAACTAATATCTCTAACAGCTTTTATTCCTTTATTTATTAATAATGAGTTTCTTGTCCAGTCAATAGGCCATTTTAATTCTCCGTTTTGTAAAATCATTGCATTAATTTCATTGCCGACTTGAACAATATCAGGCAAAAGGTTAGAATTAGCTAAATCATTTAGTGTATCGTATGTGTAATTATAAAGTAAATCTCCTAATGGTCCTGTATTATTAATTTGAGTCAACCAAGCTAAAGGTATTTCTTGATTTGAAGGGTCTGCCCAAGTATCTGAATAATGAAAATCTAATAACACTTTCATCCCCTCGGATTTGGCACGTTGAATAGATTTTTTTACATCACTAAGATTAGAATAGTTTGTCCAAGTTGGATTATGCCACAGTCTGATTCTAACCAAGTTAGTTCCTGCTTCTGCAAAAATTTTATATGGACTTTTGATATTTTCATTAGAATCTTTGTAAACAGCACCACAATCTTCCATCTCATTTACGTATGAGAGATCTGCTCCGTAATAAAAAACATTGGAACTTGGGTTTTCTATAACTACAGATTTGGAATCTTCTTTAGAGCAAGAAAAAAACAGAATTAAAATGATTAAAAAATTTTTCATAAATCTATAATTTCAAATAGGTAGATATATCAACTCCATCAAGCAGCCATTGTAAGTTAAATCGTGCTAATTTAGCACCAGATTCACTTTCATATAACAAGAAGATCATTCCTTCACTTACTGTTCCTGGTCTTCCTGCTATCATTGAAGAATAAGCAAAATTACCTTTATCCACTGATTTTTTTAAAGGCCAAGATTTACCTCCATCAAAACTTACCCAAACGTAACCATTAGTTCTAGCATTTTCTTTTTTTGATGATATGATATTACTAAATAATAATATGTCTAAATCTTTTAATGGAACACGAGTTAAACCACCCATTAATCCATAATCTCTAAATTGAGCACCATCGGGAAGAACAGATGAAACACTTAAATCTTCCCATGACTCACCGCCATCGTAACTAAAAGCTACATGTCTCATCTTTGGATTTAATCCGTCATTTGAATAATGTCTTCTTGAATTATAATATATCATCCCATTTGAGAGTTCTTCTAAAGCTGCTTCTCCAGTTCCAAATGCAGGAAATTGAGAACTCGTCTTCCAAGATATTCCTCTATCATCACTGTATATTGCATTAGAATAATGATTAGAGTATTGTTCTTTACTATTATTTTCACCATAATATCTGGACGGTCTAATTAAACGTCCAGAATATTTTCCTTTTTTTAATGTAACTCCATGCTCGTTCATGTGCATGGATGGTAAATGTCCTTTTTCGTCTGGACTAATTTTAGTGTCGTGTTTTTTCCAAGACTGACCATCATCACTACTTACATAAATCTGAATTGGGCTTATTGGATGACCTTCTTCAACAAAAACAAAAATGTTTCCTGTGACTTCATCAACCAGTGTTCCTCCTCCATGAAAACCAGGTTTAGCAATGATTATTTCATCCCCCCAAGATTTTCCTCCATTCGTACTACGTTTCGCAATTACTTTACTTGATCCCCAAGTTGCAATAAGAGTGCCTTTATTTGAAATAACTAAATTTGGAAATCTTTCATTTGAAAAGAGATTTTGTGAATCAAAAAAAGATTCATCATTTAACCAAGTAGTTAGGTCATTATTTGTTTCACAAGAAAAAAGTAATAAACTAAATATGAAAACAAAAAGACTCTGCTTCATATTTTAATTTGTTTTCCAGATCTTATAGATTTATCAGCAGCTAAAACTATTTTCATACTATTAATAACATCTACCATATCTTGAGTTATATCTAAATCCTCTTCAATGACTTTAAGAAGATATCTCTGTTCTATTTCACATAATTGATCATGATTTGGTTCATGTTCAGTATTGATATATTGGTCTTGATTTAAAAAAGCTCCTTTATCATCTCTTTCTTGATTATGTATCAAAAGCATATTTGTTTTGGTATGACTATCAACCTTTGAAGATTTAATATTAGTATTTTCTAAAGGTTCAACAATACTAACTGATCCATTTGGACCAATAACATCTTTTACAAAAAAAGCAGTTTGACTCATCATTGGCCCCCAACCTGCTTCATACCATCCTATTGATCCGTCCTCAAAAACTAATTGTAAGTGACCATAATTATACATGTTATTACTAATTTCATCAGATAATTTAGAACCAATAGCGTTAACATATTTTGGTTTAGATTTTGTCATTTTACACATGATATCTACGTAGTGAACTCCACAGTCCACAATAGGAGAAGTAGATTTCATCAAATTCTTATGAATGACCCACTGATCTTCGGAGCTTTGTTGATTCAAATTCATTCTCATAACAAGTGGTGAACCTAATTTATGTGATAAATCAATAAACCTTTTCCAAGTTGGATGATATCTTAAAATATATCCAACTACTATCTTTTTATTATTTTTTTTGGCTAAATCAATTATTTCTTCTGCGTCCTTTATATTTTCAGCTAAAGGCTTTTCAATAAAAATATGAGCACCATAATTAAGACTTTTTATAGCATATTCTTTGTGAGATTCTGTATAAGAGTTTATTGATACAACATCTGGTTTTGTATGTTCTAATGCGAAATCAAAATTATCAAAATGCGGAGTATTATTTAGTTCTTCAGAAAGTTTTATACGTTTTTTTGGAGTTCGTGAAACTAGTCCAACTAGATTAAATCTATCTATTTTATCATAAGCTCTGGCGTGAGAACTACCCATATTACCGACACCGACTACTAATACATTATAAATCATATTTTAATTTACAATAAAATAAAAAAAAACCCTCAGAAATGAGGGTAGTTTTTAATTTTTTTAAAAAATAGTATTGAATTAAACAAATTATAATTTAAAAATCCATAACTCTAACCATCATTGTTGTGTTAATTAGTTTTCTAATTTTAGCAACTTTAGATGAGTATTTAGCAAATAATGGATCGTTAAACATATTTTTAGTAGTTGTCAACGCAGTCTCTATATCTGGTGCACCTGTCCAAACAAAATGTGAAAATTCAGCATTTTTTCCACTAATTGGAAAACCAACACCATATGAACTAGTAATTCCAGTTTTCTCAGCCCAACTCATTGAAAATTCCGCAAATTCTTTTACATACGTTGCAGGATCAGAGACATCCATTTGATATATAAAAAATACTTGATCTGGTGTCCAATCATTTTGAAACCAAACTGGAGTGTTTAAAGCTTGATTAACTGGCTCTATATACTTATTTAATTTTTCTCCAAAGACTTGAGCTACTAAAGAACTGTTCCAAGAAGAACTAAAACTTGCAAATGCTGCTTCATTAGGAAAACAAAATTGAACAGAGTGAGTTGCTCCATTAGTTCCGTTAAACTGGTAAGCAAATAATGATTTTGTTCCCTGAATATTTTTAGCCCAATCAGTTTGCATCATTCCTTTCAAAGATGAAACAACCATTTCTGGATTTTCAGTTTTAAAATCAAAAAATGCGCAATATTGCGAGTAGGATAAAGAAGAAATAAATAGTGTAATAATTAAAAAAGTTTTTTTCATGATATTTAATTTTATTAATTATAAATATAAAAAAAATTTAAAACATTCTATATGGGATGTTAATTTTAAAAATTGTTTAATATCATATCAGAAGCTTTTTCTGCTATCATATACACGGGTGCATTTGTATTTCCTGAAACAATTAATGGCATTATAGAAGCATCAACAACTCTTAGATTAGATATCCCATGTACTTTTAACATTGGGTCTACGACAGCCATACTATCAACTCCCATTTTGCAAGTTCCAACTGGATGATAAACAGTTTCAAGTGTCTTTTTAATATGTTTAATGAGTGAATCCTGAGAGTTACGATCAAATGGAAGTCGATCCCTAAGTGTATGTTTTCTTAATGCCTCGTCTTTCATTAATTTGTATACCAATTCCCCACCCTTAACTAACTGATCAAGATCTTCTTTTTCTTCTAGAAAGTTCGGTTGAATTATTGGCGCATCTTTGGGGTCCGATGAAGAAAGACTAACAGTTCCTCTACTTTTAGGATGTAATAAAGTAGGTAATATAGTAAAGCCATCTACTCTTGGATAATCATATAAATCATAGGCGTCATAACCATATTTATCATCAATACAAATTGGAGAAAAATGTAATTGAAAATTTACTTTTCCACCATTTTGATTAAGGTCAAAAAAAGCCATTCCTTCAAGAGGTCCTGCACAAAAAACTCCTTTTTTGTTTACAAAATAATTCCAAGCCGCTTTGAGTTGTTTTAAAGGAGATATATAATGATTTATCCCTTTATTAGTTTTGGATTGAGCACAAATAGGATAAAATAAATGATCTTGTAGATTCTTTCCTACCCCTTTTAGTTCATGTAAACATTCTATTCCATGTTTTTTTAATTCTAAAGAATCTCCAATTCCAGACAACATTAATAGTTGTGGAGATTGAAATGCTCCAGCAGAAACTATTATTTCTTTATTTGCATTTACTTGATTTTTTTTTGATCCTTTTATATACTCCACACCAACAGCTACATTTTCTTTTAAAATTATCTTACAAACTTTTGCATTTGTTATAGTGGTTAAATTGGATCTTTGTAAAATAGGTTTTAAAAATGCAACTGCTCCACTGTGTCTCTTTCCGTTTTTAATTGTACTATGAACCAAACCTGCACCTTGTTGGACAATTCCATTGTAATCATCATTTTTAGAAATTCCATTATTCTTACAGGCTGAAATAAATCCATCAACATAAGGCGTCTTAAATCTGGTAGGTAGAGTTACAACTAATTCCCCAGAGTTTCCATGAAAATCAGAATCAACTTTGTCAATTTGTTCGTGCCTCTCTGATTTTTTAAAAAATGGAAGAATGTCTTTATAACCCCATCCTTTATTACCAAGTTCTGCCCAAGCATCGTAATCTTCGGAATTTCCTCTAACGTATGCCATTGCGTTTGTTGAGCTACTTCCACCAAGTGTTTTACCTCTTGGTAAATAAATTTTTCGATTCAAAACATTTTTTTGCTTTTCAGTCCAAAAACCCCAATCTTGTTTACTTTTATGAATCTTTAAATAAGCCCCTGGAATATGAATATTCATATTCGAATCTGGACCACCTGCTTCTAATAATAAAACTGAATTATTTGGATTTTTAGATAAACGATTTGCTAAAACACAACCTGCAGAACCTGCTCCAATTATAATATAATCGAAAGATTGTGTCATGAATATTTTTTTAACTTATACTAAGTTAAAATAAAAAGACAAGATTATTGGAACAAAATTAAGTGTGTTTTAAGTTTAGTTACTTCCAAAAGATATATTATCAAAATATATTATGTGGTTACTAGACCTATCCTTGAAATCAGGAAATATAACTATCTGATCAATTATTCCTGTTTTACCTTTTCCAATACTTCCAGACAAATCAAAAGTTAATTCTTCCCATTCATTAGTTTTAGTATTTGCAACTTTAACCTCAGGTTGAGCTTCACCATCTGATTCAACAAACTTTAAACCAACGTCACTAATTACAGTTTTATAAACCATGATTTTGACAATACTGTTATTGGAATCAAATTTAAATGACCCTATATCAGATCCATGTTGAGATTCACAACCAGCGTAAGCGGCTCCTGAACTCAAAGCTGTAAATTTAGCGACTGTCGAGGATGTATTAATACCAGAAGAATTGGGGTTAGATACTATTTCTAAGGAGGGTGGATTTTCACTATTTTCAAATACTGTCCAAGTCCAATTAGCACCATAACCACCTGTTTCAAAATCGATTGGTCCGTTAGGCATTGTTCCGTTTCCAGTATCATCACCTCCACCGCCACCTGAATCATTTTTATTAAAAACAGCTTTTATTGACTTATCCGAGATTAAATTAATGATATAAGGATTTTTTTGACCTGAAATATCCCCTTGCCATTCAGAGAATTTCCAACCTTCAGAGGGAACTGCTTCAACTTCGATAATAGATCCACTATTGTAATTGGATACAGTTCCAGATTTAATTAATTTTTCTGTAACATTACCCTGTCCTACAGTTTCAATATTTAAAGCATATTTCTTTTTAATAAAATTAGCGGTAACTAATTTATCCATATCCATAATTACACTTGTAATAGTTTCAGATCCAGATGCACCTGTCCAATTTTGAAATACGTATTCTGAGGAAGCTACAGCTGTAATTTGAGCAGATTCTCCATTATCATATTCAGCTTTTGATGGAGTAACAGAACCTCCATTTATTGGATTAGATGAAGTAAATAAAGTATGAACTATTGGATCTTCAGAACAAGATAAAATTGTTAACACAAATGCAACAAAAAATAATTTTTTCATAATATTTTATATATAACCATATTACGATTTAACAACTAAATTTTAGGATAAAATTACTTAACAATTAAAAGTCCTATATTTTTTTTATAATTAATTGACAAACAATGTTTTATCTTCAAATTGTATAGGTATTTTGTAATGTTTATTTATTTTGATTAATATTATTTTGAAACAATCATTGCAGCATTAAATGCATCCAGAGCTGAACTTTGACGTGAAGCATCAGCTTTTAAAGGAGATCTATTCCAAACAACTCCTATTTCATTTGTTTTTTTATTTCTAGCATTTGACCAAATAGAATTAGCATTTTTTAATATAAATTCTTTATATTCTTTTTTTGGAGATATTGAATACAAAAAACCTAGGTTTCTCATAAATATTCCTTTAAACTGAGAAGCATCTCCATTTAAATTCGGTTCCTTTGGATCTTTTAAAACCCCATTATCATATATTAAATTTGTTAAAGTTGCATTTGCAATTTTATGAGCTAAATCTAAAAAAGATTTATCATTTTTAACTTTATAAAACTCAACTAATCCACTTAAAATTATGCCCTGATTGTAAGTATGGAAATTACCTTTATTAAGTTTACAATTCTTGTCTAATCCATTTTCAATAAGATATTTTTCATTAATCATTCCAGAACTAATAAACCAACTGTATGTAATTAAAGCCCAATCCATATAGCTCTTTCCAAGAACTTGCCTTTCGCCCTTTTGATGTAATCTTATAGCTGCAAGCAAAAACAATTCATTTTGAACTGCAGACTTTCCAATGTTGGGTTTTTTCCAATATATTCCACCACCGCATATGTTGTCCCAACCTAAAGCCATATCTGAAAATGTGATACGTGCCATTTTAAGATATTTTTCATTTTTTGTTAATTCATAAGCTTTTATCCAAGCTAAAATCCACCAACCTTCATCATCGTAATAATCATTAATAAAATTTTTACATATCCAGTTATTATTAGGATCTGGCATTTCTACTTCAAATTCTTTACATTTTTCAAAAGAATTATCAATAACATGTAAATAATCTTTTGATCCAGTTATTTTGGAATAATCAATGATTGCTGTAAGTGCATTAGCAGCGTTCCACCAACTTGTGGTTTCATACAAGCCTGTTTCTACACTATACCAGTTTTGAAGGGTGTCTAAAGTAGTTTTAGCATATAATTGATAATTATTATCATTCTTACACGAAATAAGGGCTAGTAAACAAATAAAAACAATCAATTTTTTCATTAATGACTATTGAAATTATTATTAATTAACGATTACTGGCTGAGTCCAAGCCTGAGTAGTTTCTCCTATAACATACGGATTAGTTTTTATTTGATCCGAACTAATTTTTGCTCTAACAAATAGATCGTTTTTATTAAAAATATATTTAGCTGAATTCCCTTTAACTCTTTTTAAAACCTGAACTTGAGAGTTCCCTTTTCTATATCCAATAAAAGAAATTTCATAATCAACACCTTTATTTGGTTCAATTTCAACTACAAACCTTTTATTATTATGTTTAATTTTTTTTAATTCTATCCCAGATGACGAATAAAAACTTCCTGATTCCATTGCTTCAATTAAACTCTGGGTTTTAATTTCTTTTGAGTTAACCATAACCCAACCTCTTCCTGTATTACTCAGGCTTGTAGATCTTTGATGGTAATTATGACTATCATCTGTTGCAATCCCTAACAATAAAGGCTTGTTATTATCGTAATATGAAATATTAATTAAATCCCACATAGTTTCAAGATCAATATGTAAATCATCACCCTCGTTATGAACAGCAGGATGTCCATTATATACCTCAAAAAACCTTTCGCCATTTAATTTTTTTAAATCCTCTACATTAATTCCATATCCAAAATTTGGATGATTAATATGTGCAAACATTGGAATATTAAACTTTTGTCTTTGTTCATTGACCGCATCAATAGTTTTTTGCATTATATCAAGTACAGAGTTTCCTTTAAAGGGATCGATTTTTTCTTTTATGTTAGTTACATTAATATGTACTGGTTTATTTTCAAATCCAGTAGTAACCTCCTCAGATCTAATGATAAGAAATGAATTTAAATCATCAAGTTTAGTTTTATATTCATCAAAAGTTTTTAATCTTACGTGAAATCCAGTAGAATCGTTTTTAGATTCAACCCAATCTCCAAACCTTTTTTTATATTTTTCAAAAGTTTTGTTTTTTAAATCTGACTGTTTAAGTCTGTACCAATAATCATCATCATTAGCAATTGTATTATGATCAGAGAGAGCAATGAATTGGTAATCATTTTCCTTATACCAATCAATTATCATCTCTGGGAAATCATCCCCATCACTCCAAAACGAATGAGTATGTAAATTCCCTTTTTGCCAATGTTGATCATTAACATCCATATTACAAGAGTTTAAAAATATAGTTAGTGGAAGTAAAAAATATTTCATGGTTAAAATGTTATTTCTATTTATACAATTAGTTACTCAATTTGATTTGTGTTTTCAAATCTTTCATAAAACGATGAAAATCTACAGTAATTCTATGACGATTTGTTTTTATTTGTTTTATGTCAGGATGTGTAACTTCCCTTTGACATAATTTGTCAATATTTGATGGTCTTTTCCATCCTCCCTTGAGAGCTTTTGCAACTAGCTTACTTTGTTGTTCAGAACCGGGCCAAATACAACCAAGAGGTTGAAACATCCCAATAAAAAATAAATTATCATAACTGGGATGAAACATTTTTAAATAAAGAGGAACAGGACCCTCACTATAATTCAAAAATTTTTTATCAAAAAAAGGATGAGATAATACAAAACCTGTACATGCTATTACAACATCAAACTCTTCTTTGCTTTTATCTTTAAATCTAACTAGTTTACCTTCAAAACTTTCTATTTCTCCCTTGGGTTTTATCTTACCGTGCCTAATTTTGTAAAGAAGTTCACTATTTACAGTTGGATGAGTAGCTCCGAATTTATGATTAGGATTAGCCAAACCATAATTACTATTAGGTCCATTAGTTATGTAAGCTAATATACCTGCTAAAAAATTTCTTATTAAAATTGGAAGAAAAATCATTTTAGAAGCAAAGACATCAGATGGTTGACCCATTAAAAATTTAGGTATTATTCGATATCCTCTTCTCCAACTAATTGAAGTTTTTTCACTAACTCTACTTGTCTCAACAGCAACATCACAAGCTGAATTCCCACCTCCGATAACTAATACTTTTTTACCTCTAAAAGGTTCAGATTTTTTATAATGATGAGAATGTAAAAAATCACCATCAAATCGTCCTTTATAAGTTGGTAATTTTGGCTCCCAATGATGACCGTTACAAACAATCAAATCTGTAAAAATTTCAGTTTTTTCAACCTTATTTTTTACAGTCATTACTTCCCAGTTATTATTTTTTAAACGAACACAACTCTTCACTAATGTATTAAATTCTATTAGTGGATATAATTTAAAATGTTTAGCGTAGGATTGAAAATAATATCGTAATTCATCATGAGAAGGGTAATCTGAAACATTAGAATCAAAATGAAAATCTTCAAATTCTGACAATGTCTTTGAACTAATTATATGAGTGGTTTCGAATACACTAGAATGACTTTCATTTTCATTATAAATCCAGTTTCCACCAACATCGCTGTTAAAATCGTATGCTACAACAGAAATCCCCGCCTCACTGACATTTTTAATTGCAGTTATTCCAGATGGACCCGCTCCAATTATACATACATGTTTTTTCAATATATATTTATTTTTTTTTATTTCTTTTATTATAGTTTTTATCTCCCCTTGTCTTAGGTTTTTTATATTTAGCTGCTATTTTAAATTTGTAAGACCCTCCAAGATTAACTTTACTATTCTTTTTAGATTTTTTCTCATTCTCCATAACTAAATATAAAAAAGTTAATGAACTAATTAAAAGAATATGGCGTTCATATTTTTAGTTAGGTATGGTGTTTGTTAAATAGTTATTTAAAATACATAATGAAGACTTACAATTCAATTTTAATAATATTCATGACGTTATCCCTTTACAGTCAAAGTATTGATCTTATAAACCCACAAGAAGAAGTAGGAATAGATAGCTGGAATATAGTTAATGATAATGTCATGGGAGGAATATCAAATTCTGATTTATATATTACCAAAGAAAAAAATTTAATGTTTTATGGAAATGTATCTTTAAAAAATAATGGTGGATTTGCTTCAAGCAGACTAAGATTTAATAAAGGTAAATTGAAAGATGTTAAAGCATTTCAACTTAGAGTAAAAGGAGACGGTAAAATTTATAAATTTAGATTAAGAGAAAACTATAGGTCGTCAAATTATTCAACAAATTTTGAAACAAAATCTGGAACGTGGACTAATATTAAAATTTTAGTCTCTGACTTAAACCCCATGTTTATGGGTTATTATTCAAGAAATGCAAAAAAATTAGAAATTGACAAGATAAGTTCTTTAGGATTTCAGATTTCTGATAAACAACAAGGAGAATTTAAACTTGAGATCATGCACGTCAAAGCTCTATACTAGACTAGTATTATTAATTTATGTATTTAATAATCATATACTCATTTATGATTATGTATTTTTGAAATATTTAAAAAGAAAAATTATTGATGAATTTATTGTCAGTTGAAGAAATTTCAAAATCATATGGTGAAAAGGTTATTTTTGATTCAATATCATTTGGAGTAAATCAAGGCCAAAAGATTGCATTAATTGCAAAAAATGGTTGTGGGAAGACATCAATACTAAATATTATTGCTGGACAAGATTCACCGGATAAAGGTCAAGTTGTTTTTAGAAAAGGAATTAAAGTTGCTTATTTATCTCAAGAACCATTACTAGATCCGAAACTTACAGTTAAAGAAAGTATATTAAATGCAGATAATCCCATTTTAAGTATAATTTCTGAATATGATAAAGCTTTAAAAAATCCTGAGGACCAAGAATCTTATCAAAAAGCATTTGAAGCTATGGATCAAGCTCAAGCTTGGGATTTTGAAACTCAGTATAAAAAAATTCTATTTAAACTAAAACTCAACGATTTAAATGCAAGAGTAGGTAGTTTATCTGGAGGTCAAAAGAAAAGAATTGCGCTTTGTAATGCTTTATTAAAACAACCTGAGCTATTAATTTTAGATGAACCTACAAATCATATAGATCTAGAAATGATTGAATGGTTAGAAAGCTATTTTTCTAAAGAAAAAATAACCTTATTAATGGTAACACATGACAGATATTTCTTGGAACGTGTTTGTAATGAAATCATAGAACTAGATCAGGGTAAACTTTACAGCTACAAAGGGAATTACTCTTATTACCTTGAAAAAAGAGATGCTAGAATTGCTCAAGAAAATGTAGAAGCACATAAGACTAAACTACATTTTAAAAAAGAATTGGAATGGATGAGAAGGCAACCAAAAGCAAGAACAACAAAATCCAAATCTAGAATTGAAGATTTTAAAATCATTAAGGAAAAAGCTAGTTTAAGGCGAGATGACCATAAAGTTCAATTAGAAATTAACATGGAACGATTGGGTAGTAAAATGATAGAAATGCATAAAGTCAATAAAGCATTTGGAGATACTACTATTTTAAAAGGCTTTGATTATGTGTTTCAGAAAAATGAACGTATTGGAATAATTGGGAAAAACGGGACAGGAAAATCTACTTTTTTAAATATGTTAACTTCAAATGAAGATCCAGATTCCGGAAAAATAATATGGGGCGAAACATTAAAATTCGGATATTATACTCAAAGTGGAATTCTTTACAAAGAAGGACAAAAAGTAATTGATGTGATCAGAGAATATGGAGATTATATTCCTCTAAAAAAAGGAAAAAAAATTTCTGCACAACAACTATTAGAACGTTTTTTATTTGACAGAAAAAAACAATATGATTTCGTTGATAAATTAAGTGGTGGTGAAAAGAAAAGGCTTTATTTATGTACAGTTTTAATACAAAATCCTAATTTTTTAATTCTAGACGAACCTACGAATGACCTCGATATCATAACCCTTAACGTGCTTGAAAGTTTTTTATTAGATTTTCCTGGTTGCTTAATAGTTGTTTCTCACGATAGGTATTTCATGGACAAAATAATAGACCATTTATTTGTTTTTAAAGGATCAGGAAATATTGAGAATTTCCCAGGAAATTATTCTGATTACAGAGCTTACGAAGATTCTAAAATCAAAAACAATAACAAGGAATTAAAGTCAGAAAGCTATCAACTAAATGAAAAGAAAAAGCACTCAAATAAAAATAATTTAAATTACTTACAACAAAAAGAATTTAAAAAACTAGAAAAAGAAATAAAGAAAATTGAATTTTTAAAAGAAGAAATTCAAAATCATTTTAATCAAGAATTATCATTAGACGACGTAAAAAAATACTCGATTAAGTTAAAAAATATTGAAGAAGATTTAGAACTTAAAACAAATAGGTGGTTTGAATTGTCAGAAAATTAAAAAGTCTTCAAAAAATTAATTGTTTTGAATTTGTATATTTGATTTAATCCAAAAACAATTAAATGAAAAAAATATTTTTATTCTTATTTGTATCTGTCTTATTTATATCATGTGATACAACAACTAAAAACCAAACAGACAAAGATGACCCAATGTCTGGTTATATGATTGGAAATGATGAAAAGTCTGATGCTATGGTTAAATTCACTAAAGCATATCAAGACAATAACTTAGAAAGTGTCAAAACAATGTTTACTGAAGATGCAATATTTCATGTAAATGATGCTGATGTAACTTTTGATGAAGTCAATCAAGCGTTTTCTGCAGGACATGAATTTTTTGATGATATTAAGCATTCTGAATACCATGTTTCAACTATGTATTACAATGATGGGGCAATATTTACAAACTATTGGTATACATGGACAGCAACATCTAAAAAAACAAAAGAAGTTCTAACGCTGAAAGGATATTGTTGGTTTAAATGGGAAAATGATAAAGTAATTGAAGTATATAATGCTTTTGACCCAACTGCTTATAATGCAGCAATGTCTAATTAATTTTAAATAACTTCAAAAGAACCTCTGAACTTAATATTCAGAGGTTTTTTATAAATAATTGATATGGGGTTAACCAATAATGATATTTTTAAAAAACTTAGAGTTGCACATAAATTAAGAGATGACGATATAGTTAATATTTGTAAGCTAGCGGATTTCAGAGTAACAAAATCTGAAATAAATGCATTATTTAGAAACGAAAAACATCCAAAATACATGGAATGCGGTGATCAGATGTTAAGAAATTTTCTTAACGGTTTAATTACTCACCTCAGAGGACCTGCTTAAAAATTATCTTTTTCGAACTGTTTAAGGCTCCAAACCATATCTGGTTTATCGATGAAATCAGGTTCTATATCAACAGCTTTTGCATGGATATCTATATCATCCCCTTCCAGACGAACAGTCCAATAATCAATTTTATTAATTCTAGACATACCCTCAATTAACTCAGCATCAATCTTATGATTCTTTTTTAAATAATGTGAAAAAAAATAACAGCTTTTCCAGCTTTGATCTTGCTTAGGTTTAAAGTTCTTAAGAAAATCTTCAATCAATTCGTTTTTATTCATTTAATTAAATTTTAAAACATGACAAATTTAAAATTCTTATTCTTTAAATAAAACAGAAATCTATTTATTTTTTATTTCTTTTTAGACCTTCCTACAAACTTTGAAACTAACATAGAAACTGTTGCATCTCCAGTTACATTTACAACTGTTCTACACATATCTAAAGGTCTATCAACAGCAAAAATTAATGCCAATCCAATTTCTGGAATTCCAGCTTGAGAAAGAACTATAATAAGCATTACCATTCCCGCTCCAGGAACCGCAGCGGAACCAATTGATGCTAGAGTTGCTGTCGAAATTATCCCTAGCTGAGCTGCTAAACTTAAATCTAATCCAAATGCTTGAGCAATGAATACAGCTGCAACGGCCTGGTACAATGCACTACCATCCATATTTATAGTTGCTCCAATTGGAAGAACAAAACTACTAACCTCCTCATCTACTCCTAGATGGTCTTGAACCCTTTCCATGGTAACTGGTAATGTTGCTGCACTAGAACTCGTGGAAAAAGCTAGTAATTGTGCTGGAGATATTCCTTTTAAAAAATAAGAAGGACTTTTTCCAATAACCACTTTAACAACAACTAAATAAATACATATTAAGAGTAATAAACCAAACAAAACAGTCAAAGTATAAAAGCCTAATGCTTTAAATAAATCCATACTTGGTGACTCTACAATTATTGCTGCCAGAAGTGCAAAAACACCATAAGGTGCACACAACATTATTAAATCAATAATCTTAAGGATTACATCATTTAAGGAATCAAAAAAACTTTTAATAGGATTTGATTTTTTCTCAGGAATTAATATCATTGATATACCGAAAATAATTGCGAAGAAAATAACTTGAAGCATATTTCTATTATTAGATGCTGCACTAAAAAAATTAGACGGAACCATATCGACTATTGGTTGTAAAGGACCTAAACTTTTTTGGCTATTAGCAGCTTCAATTTTTTCATTAGCGTTCAATGAATAAGCATTCACAAGCTGTTCTCTTGTTTCTTCAGCAATAAAGTTTCCTGGTTCAATAATATTAACAGCAACTAATCCAATAGAAACTGCCATCATAGTAGTAAAAATATATGTTGCTATAGTTATACCTCCCATTGATGAAAGCTTTGATAAATCTTTTAAATCAGAAATACCTTTAATAAGAGAAGCTAAAATTAAAGGAACTGCTATTAACTTTAATGAATTGATAAAAATAGTTCCAAATGGTTTAATCCAGTTTAGAACAAAAGTTTTCCCCCATTCAAAATTTAGAAAAAGTAATCCAAATAAAACACCCAAAATCATTCCTATTATTATCTGCCAGTGTAATGCTAATTTTTTCATATTTCTATTCGTTATTTTTTAAATAAATTGATTAATAATGTTTTCGAACATCTCTTGTTTACCACTCTTTAAATTTAACTCTCCTGTGTTTATAGCTATTTCATATAAATCATTAAGATTTAATTTACCTTGTTCAAATGCTTTTCCTTTTCCAGAATTAAAACTATTATATCTCAAATTAAAAAGTTCTTTGTAATTTGATGAAGTTAAAATATTATCAGCAGTAATAAGTGCTCTAGCAAAATTATCTACTCCTCCAATATGTGCATGAAAAATATCATCTAAATCTGTTGAATTCCTTCTTATTTTTGCATCAAAATTAACTCCTCCTCCTTGTAAACCTCCTGATTGTAAAAATACAAGCATAGCTTCTGTTGTTTCATATAAGTTATTTGGAAATTGGTCTGTATCCCATCCGTTTTGATAATCTCCTCTGTTTGCATCTATACTTCCAAGCATATTAGATTTTGCAGCTACAGTAAGTTCATGTTGAAATGTATGTTGAGCTAAGGTTGCATGGTTTACTTCAATATTAATTTTAAAATCCTTTTCCAAACCATATTCTTTTAAAAATCCTATAGCTGTTGCAGTATCAAAGTCATATTGGTGTTTTGTTGGTTCCATAGGCTTAGGCTCAATAAAGAAATTACCTTTAAACCCCTGAGATCTTGCATAATCTCTAGAAATTGACAAGAATTTACCTAAATGATCTAACTCTCTTTTCATGTCAGTGTTTAATAGACTCATATACCCTTCTCTTCCTCCCCAGAAAACATAGTTTTCACCATTTAAGGCTATGGTAGTATCTAATGCTAACTTAACCTGACCACCTGCCCTAGCTAATACATCAAAATCTGGGTTGGTTGCAGCACCGTTCATATAATGAGGGTTTGAAAAACAATTAGCTGTTCCCCATAATACTTTAACACCAGATTGATTTTGCTTTAGTTTTATATAATCAGTTATATACAATAGTCTCTTTTCAGACTCTTTAAGGCTTTCTCCTTCTTGAATTAGATCAAAATCATGAAAACAAAAATAGTCAAAGCCCATTTTGGTAATAAGCTCAAATGCAGCATCTGCTTTGTCTTTTGCAGCTTGGTAAGGATCTTGTGACTTGTCCCATAAAAAGTTTTGTGTTCCTGAACCAAAAGGATCAGTTCCTTGCCCACAGAAAGAGTGCCAATAAGCTATAGCAAACCTAAAATGTTCTTTTAAAGTTTTACCAGCTACAATTTTATTTGGATCATAATACTTGAACGAGAAAGGGTTTGTTGAATTTTTTCCTTCATATTTTATATCTCCAATTCCTTTGTAATATTCTACGTTTCCTATAAGTGCCATTAAATTTTTTATTTTAAAGTTAATTCTAATTTTTTAACCCATAAATTATAAGCTTTTTTGTATTCACTTGAACTTAAATGAGGAGTAAATCTTTTCAAAAAATCGTTATCCATTATGTTTTTTCCAAATCTATTAAAATCTTTATCTCTGAGATCTACAGCTCTGGAAGCACCAATTGCACCAGTTGTTTCGTAAATCTCTATTTCGGTATTTATTAAGGTTGATATAGTATCACCAAAAACTTTTGATTTAAATAAATTATCATTTCCCGCTCTAATTAGCGATGGTCTAACCCCATCATTAATTAATATCTGGATTCCATAAACAAAAGCAAATGCAATTCCCTCTAGTGTTGCACGAATTAAATGTGCATTATTATGAATATTTTTATCAAAATTCAACATACTTGACCCTACATTTATATTATTAAGCATCCTCTCTGAACCATTTCCAAATGGCAAATAAGTTAATTTTTCTGACCCAACTCCAACATTTAATGATAGTTTATTCATCTCTTCATACGATTCAATATTTAACTTTGTTTTTAATTTAGCATATTGAATTCCAGCTCCGTTTATACATAATAATTTTCCAAGTGAAGTTGAATTATCAATCTCTAAATGAAGAAAATTATTTATTCTTTCACTTTCATTTGTTTTTTTATTTTCTGTTACGGCAAAGACAACACCTGATGTTCCCGCTGTAGCAGCAACTTCACCTGGTTTTAATACATTCAGAGATAGAGCATTATTAGGTTGATCACCTGCCCGATAATAAATAGGAATGTTTTCTACAAGACCACATTCTGATGATCCTTTTTTATTTAATTTACATTGAAATCCGAAATTAGAAACAATTTCTGGAATTAAAGAGTTATCGATTTCATAATATTTCAATAAAAAGTCGGCAATATTGTTTTTCTTAAAATCCCAAAGCATTCCTTCTGACAAACCCATACTTGTAGTAGTCATTTTACCTGACAATTTATAAGCTATATAATCACCTGGAAGCATAAACTTATAAACCCTACTATAAATCTCTTTTTCATTATTTTTTACCCATTTTAGTTTTGATGCAGTAAAATTTGCAGGTGAATTTAATAATTGATCAGCACATTTTTCTTTACCTATTTCAATAAAAGCTTTCTTTCCTATGCTAACTGCCCTATCATCACACCAAATAATACTATCTCTAAGTAAATTCCCCTTATTATCTAACAAAACCAAACCATGCATTTGGTATGAAATTCCAATACCAGAAATCAATGAAGGATTAATATTAGTTAATGAAATAAGATTTTTTATGGCTTGACATGTGTTCTTCCACCACATTTCTGGGTCTTGTTCTGCCCATCCATCCTTTAACACTTTTATTTTTTGTTCAGTTGATGGTTGAGAAACTACTTTTACAACATTTCCACTAGAACGCTCAGTAAGAGCTGCTTTGATAAATGAAGTCCCAATATCTAAGCCAAGATTATACATAAGTTTATCCTGTAAAATACATTAATATACCTATCACCATTAATACAAGAATTACTGATAAAATAACATCAACAGTTGTATATGTTTTTTCTTTAAATTCTTTAGAATTTAAATCTAGATTTCCAAAAGACAATCCTCTTGTTTTAACATAATCTGGCTCAGCAGTTATTAAACTAACTGAAACACATAATACAACAGAAAATATAAATAAAATAATAGCCATGTGAGCAAAATTTATTGTTGCAAATTCAAATAAGAAACCTGAAACCGTTTCGCCAGATGAAATCTGTGGTTGATAATAAATTTCTGAACCTAATCGTAATATTAGTAAAAATAAACCCATAAATAATGTAGTAATCGCTGCATCAGAGTTAACTCTTTTCCAAGTAATTCCTAATAAAAATACAGCTGTAACAGGTGGGGCTATATAAGATTGTACATTTTGTAAATATTGATACATTACTCCACCTCCAATTTTTTCCATTATAGGAATCCACATTATACCTAAAACTACAATTACCGTAGTTGCAATTTTACCAATATTAATTAATTGAGTCTCAGATTTATTTGGTCTTATTTTTTTATAAATATCAATTGTAAAAATTGTCGAACAAGAATTAAAAACAGAAGCTAATGAACTCATTAAAGCTGCCATCAAACCACCAGCTACAAGACCTTTTAATCCAACCGGCAACAATGTATTTACTAGCATTGGAAATGCCCTATCTGCTTTAGTTACAACATAGGTTTCAGGATCTTGAATTGTCAAAGCAAATGCAATTATTCCTGGAATTAAAAAAATTAATATTGGCAGTAATTTAAGGTATGCGCCAAAAATAGCACCTCTTCTACCTATTTTAATATTGTTTGCAGCTAAAGTTCTTTGAACTATATACTGATCAGTACACCAGTACCAAATTCCAACAATAGTACCTCCAATAAGCAGTCCTGTCCAAGGAAAATCTGGATCAGTCATTGGTCTCCACATATTAAAATGATCAGGACTTACTGCTGTAACCGTTTCTCTTAACTGTCCCCATCCACCTACTTCTTGTAGTCCTAAATAAGTAATTATTACTGATCCTAAAATCAGTACAATTGTTTGAAGTGTTTCTGTATAAATAACAGCTTTCATCCCACCAATAACTGTATATATTCCAGTAAAAATTACGATACCTATTGCACCGTACCAAAATGGAATTCCTAATAACTCTGACACCACAATTCCACCTGCATATATTGTTACTGAAACTTTTGTTATAACGTATGCTAATAAAGAAAATATTGATAAAAACCATCTTGATCTACTATCAAATCTTTTTTCTAAAAATTCTGGCATTGTAAAAGCACCACTTCTTATATAAAACGGAAGAAATAACCATCCTAATAATAATACTATCCATGCGTGTAATTCATAATGAGCCATAGGAGTTCCTGATTCGAATCCAGTACCCGCAAGACCAACAACATGTTCAGATCCAATATTTGAAGCAAAAATAGAAGCTCCAATCACAAACCATCCAACATTTCTTCCTGCTAAAAAATAATCTTCTGTGTTTTTGTTTTTTTGAATCACAACCCAAACAGCAACGCCAATTAATAAAAAAAAGTAAATTCCTAAAACAACCCAGTCTAGGGTTTCAAAAACTGTTTCCATAAAATTATATTTCGAAATTTGAAAACGTTAATATATCAAAATGTTTTAACATTTTATTTCTTATCGTTTTACTATTTTAAATGTTTTTCTAACTGTAGGACCGTCCATTACCACAATGTAGGTTCCTGTAATTTGTCTTGACAGATCAATGTTTGTTTTTCTAGAGAAGTCTTGGATTTGTTGTTCTCTAGTATAAATAAGATCTCCCTTTTCACTAAACACACTGACTTGAACCATAGTATCTTCACCCGAAACATGAACATTAACATCCGTTTGTGTAGGGTTTGGATAGTAATGAATATCCTCTGAGATAAAGATCTCTCTTTCTATTATACCTTGACAGTCTAAGTCTGTGCTGATCTTAATAATACTTAGCCCTGTTGGAAGGTTGGTTGTAAACCTATCCCCTTTAACATCAAAGCGCTCACCATTTACTTCTACATTGTAGGAAGATGAACCACTTAACTGTATGCTAGTAGTTTTATTATCATTATCTACATCAATAAACACGCTTAGGGCTTTAGGCTCTGCTATATTAACTTCAAAGCACTGCTCGTAGGCGTCTTGTCCGTCAACCTTAAAGCAAACCGTGTAAGTGCCTGTTCCAAGTCCTGTGACTAAAGCTGTTTTAGTCTCTGCGCCTAACGAAATAGGATCGTCTTGACCTGTTACAGTAACTGTGTAGTTATAACTGTCATCCTCAACACTAAGTCCAATCGATCCGTCAGTAGTACCAATGCAACTCGCACTTGTAACCCAAACTTTGTTGTTCTCTAATGGTAAATCAAATACCTCACAACCGTTAAGGTCAACTGTTGTGCCTTCTGGAGTGTCTGGGCAATTATCGTCTGCATTTAGAATTCCATCACCATCAATATCGTCATCACAAACATCACCTACTCCATCACCATCAGAGTCAACAGAATCACAATTAAGATAATTTCCTAAAACAAGTGAAGTTCCTGGCTCAAGTTCAATTGATGAATTTTGAGAAAAGTCAATAAAATCATTATTGATAAGATCTTTCCATTCCCCACTTATTGGCAAATCAAGTGTTAATGATTTTTTAGTTACATCAAAATTTGAAATAACATAAACGTATTTTAAAGTATCTCCCGATAAATTATCATTCCAAATATCAATAGTTGGCAGAAGTTTATTTTGATTAAACACTTTAAGTTCATATTCACCTTCAAAAACTGGTTCATTAATTTTAATTTCAATTATTTTACTCCAGTATTCGTAAATTTCTTTTCGTTTATTTAAAAAAGTCCAATCGTCACTCCATTGAGGTTGAGGCTTTGTTGATAGCTTACAGTCTTCACCTCCATATGATCCATCTTCGCATGTGAAAATTGAGTTTTCCATACCCATTTCGGAAAAGTGCCATATCATTTTTGGGCCTGGAATCAATAAAAGAGAAGAACCTAGAGCTTTCATTCTTTCAAGAGATATTTCCAAATTCTTTACATCATGATTAGAATTAGAAGAATTTCCAAAATTTAAGTTTTTGTACATTATTCGTTCTTCATCATGACTTTCAGCATAAGCAACTAGTCTTTTATCATTAAATCCTCTAGATTTATGATCTGCTCTAGAAATATCAGAATTATCGTTGTAACCCATTGAAAGTTGATTAAACATCGATGTCATTTTTCCCCACATCATAATTCCTTTACCTTCATTAATTCTATAATTAGCCCACTCCATTTCTTCTGAGTTACTTCCTAAATGTTCGAAAATAACATAATGATCAGGGTCTAACGACCATGAATAATCGGCATAAGACTTCAATAAATCAACTCGATCTTGTTGAAAAGAATTTGTACAGTCATAATTATTTTCATCACAATTTTGAGTAAATCCCTTTGTCAAATCCCATCTGAAGCCATCAATTTTATAATCATTAATCCAATGTTCTACTACCCTTTTGGTATAATATTGAGTTAGTTCATTTTGATGATTAAAATCATAGCCAACAGAGTAAGTATGTTTTGCAGATTGATTAAAATATGGATTCTCATTGGATGGTCCTCCCCAAGAGTTATTATCTGGATCATCCATCCACATTTTTACTAAAGGACTTCTACCAAAAACATGATTTAAAGCTAAATCTAAAATAACTGCAATACCGTTCTGGTGACATAAATCTATAAATTCCTTAAGTTTATTTTGTGTTCCATAGAACTTATCCAGTGATAAGTGATAAGAACTATTATAACCCCAACTTTCATTACCTTCAAATTCCATAACAGGCATAAGCTCAATTGCATTAATGTTCAAGTTTTTAAAGTACTCTATTCTGTCTATCAAATTTTGAAAACTACTTTCTTTATCAAAGTCCCTGACTAAAATTTCATAAATTATCAAGTCTTCTTTTTTAGGCTTGTCAAACTCAGTGATGTTCCAATCATATTTTTCGGATTTATTTATAAAAGTAAATTCTCCAATTTGATTTTCTGGAAATTTAGGTAGGTTAGGAAAAGAGTTTTCTGGGATTTGATTATCATCATAAGATGAAATTATTAGGTTAGAAAATGGATCAGCTACTTTAATAACAGTTGGTGAACCTGAAACCGGAGATTTTGAAAACACTTGGTATTGATACCAATAATTCTCATTTTCATTTAAATCACTAATCTCAAACCAAAATTTGTTGTTAGATGGATTAATATTCATTAAAGACTTTTTGTCTTTTACGTAATCATTAAAATTTCCAAGAACATAAACAAAATCTTTTTTTGGTGCATTTAATTGTAAATAAATTTTTGAAGAGTTGTTATTATCATAATTAATACCATCTTTAAGTTCAAATGGAGGTTCTGTTTCAATAGAAATAGGTTCAACAACTATATCAAAACTTAAGTATATAAAATTGTTTGAATCACTTGTGTCCTCACATAATAATTTTAAAGTTGTAGATTCAATTAATTTGAGTCCATCACTTCCTGAATCTGGACCTAAAACATCTTTTGAAAAATTTTTATTATTTAATGATTCAAATAAAACTTCGTCTCCTTTATATAAATAGTAATTTACCTCATTTGTTGAAGTAACTGAAATACTTATAGAACCCTCTCTATCTAAAATTACTGGATTAATTTTTGGACTATTTACAGTTAAATCAAATTTACCAACCTCAAAAAAATAATCGGGAGTTTTTTTATCACCTGTTCCATTTTTAGCTTTAGCTAAAACACCAATTTTTCCAATCCCATTATACTGAAATAATTCAGTCGGTGTAAACTCAAACGAGAATGTTCCATCTGAATTTTTCGTCATTTTCATTGATTCCTTTGAATTATTCCATTCTCCATTCCAATTAATTTGAGAACTTACTTCAACATCATTTGAATCAAAAAACCATGTCCATAAATAAACGTCCTGAGTTGACCATTTTGATGGATCAACACCTGAAACAGTAATTTTAATTTTTTCAGAATCATTAAACGGGTTAGGTTCTACTGACCACGTAACATTATCTTGAATCTGAGATAATATACTTACAGAAAATAATAAAAAAAATAACACAAAAAATCTCTTCATAAATACTAACTATATCTATTCAATCTCTAAAATCAGGGCAGATTTGGCATTAATTATAATTTTTTCTGAAATTGAAACTTTCTTTTTATTAATAACATCGAATGCAATTTCATAATTTTCAATAAGTTCATCAAATCGAGAGGTTTCTAAAGTTTCAGGTGAATTATTTCTATTGAATATTACCCACACCATTTTATTATTTAAAATTCTGAAAAAAGAATAAATTCCATCTTTAGGGGCAAATTGTATAAGTTTGCCATTATGAATAACCTCATTATCTTTTCTCCAATTTAAAATTTCTTTGAAGAACAACTGAGTTTGTCGTTCATTATATGAAAGTCCATCACCTGTAAATGCATTTTTTGAATGATCAGGCCATCCTCCAGGAAATTCAGTTCTTATTAGACCATGATCACCAGGATTTTCATCACTATTCATAAGAATCTCAGTTCCATAATAAAACTGAGGTATTCCTCTCATAGTGCTGTAATAAACAATTCCCATCTTAAATAAATCAATATCATTATTTACTTGAGTAAAAAATCTTGTCATATCGTGATTATCCGGGAATATTAATAAATTATTGGGGTTAGGATACAAGAAATCACTAGCTAATGTTTTGTATGGTTTAATAAAACCTTTTCCCCAACTAAAATCGTCTAATAAGGCTTCAGTAAATGATATTTGAAGAGGAAAATCCATTAAAGTTGGTAGATAAGAAACATATCCATCATGATTGATTTTATCTTTCTGCCAATAAGAAATAACAATAGGATTATCAGACCATTCTTCTCCAACAATATTAAAATTAGGATACTCATCCATAACAGCAAAAGTCCAGTCAGACATAAAATCTTTATCGGAATACGGATAAGTATCTACTCTAATTCCAGACAATCTAGCATACTCAATCCACCACAGTGTATTTTGAATTAAATATTTAGACATTTTTTGGTTTTTTTGATTTAAATCTGGCATTGTTTCAACAAACCATCCGTCAGCATGTTCTCTTTTATCAATTTCAGAAGCATAAATATCCTGAACTGTTTCACGTCTGTGACTAGTTTGTTTAAATCCAGATTGATTATTAAACCAGTTGTCCATTGGAGGATCTTTAAAGAACCAATGTTCAGAACCACAATGATTAGGAATTAAATCCATTACAAGCTTTATTCCTTTTTCTTTAGCACTAATACTTAGTTCTTGAAATAATTCATTTGATCCAAATCTTGGATCTACTTTATAGTAATCTGTTGTTGAATATCCATGATAAGAGGATTTTTTCATATTATTTTCTAAAACAGGATTTAACCACACTGTTGTAAATCCTAGATCTTTTATATAGTCTAAATGATTAATAATTCCTTTAATATCTCCTCCGTGAAGACCTCTATTGTAGTCTCTATTTGGACGCTCAAACATACTTTTTATATCATCATTTGTTGAGTCACCGTTTGCAAATCTATCAGGAGTTATTAAATACATAACATCTGAACTATTAAAACCTTCAACATTAGAAGCATTTTTTTCTCTATTAAGTAAAGAAAAAACATATCTATCTACTACTACATTATTTTTGTAAAAGTCAATCTCAACTTCATCTGGTTTTGCATTTTCTGAAATTGATATATTTAAAAAAAGATAATTTTCGTTTTTTACTTTATCAAAAGAGGTTAATTCTATGTTAGAATTACTGATTTTTGGAATCAAGTCATTAATTGAGTTACCATAAACTAAAATCTGTAAGTTTTTAGTTTTCATTCCAACCCACCAGTTAGGGGGCTCTACTCTTTCTATTAAATCAATTAATTGAATGTTATCATTTGATTTCAAGTCCAGTTTTTCAGTATTACAGGAAATTGTAAATAAAGTTAAAAATCCAATAAAAATAATTTTTTTCATATCAGTCTTCGTTTTTAAATATTTGTCTATATACTTCACCTCTAATATCATTATCTCTTCCATATCCAGCTTTTGGTGTTTCAAACATTTGTGTCATTATCAGTCCAACAAAATCACGCTTTGGGTCAATCCAAAAATGTGTTCCTTCATATCCTCCTCCAGACCATAAACCACCATCTCCAAATCCTTTATCTTTGTATAAATCACTTGTTATCCATAAGTTATAACCATTATAGCCGTACTCATTATCTAATTGTGTATGAGGAGCGTATATTTCTTTTACAGAAGATTCATTTAAAAACCTATGTCCATTTAATTCTCCATGATTTAATAGCATTCTTAAAAAATCTGCATAACCATCAGCTGTTCCAATCATTCCTTCACCTCCCATAAATAACTTATTTCCGGTACCATAACCAGGTACATATGAACCCATTATATCAAGTTCGCCCTTATTTGCTAGCCTAATAACAGAGTCAACTCCTGAGAAAACAGGCAATAATTTAGTATCAGGATTTTTATTATACTGAAGACCCTTTATATTCATTGGTTCAGTTATTCTGTTTTTTACAAGATTATCTAAACTTTCTCCAGAAGCTCTTTCATTAACAAGACCTAAAACTGTTGTGTTAAGACCATAAAAATCTTTATTTCCAGGATGATCAATCAAAGGAAGTTCAGATAATTTCTGTATCAGTTCATTGGAGTTTTTGGATGCAGCTAAATTTTTAGAATCTAAAGCATTATCTAAGCACTCAATTCCTGTTGTAGAATAATAAAAACCTGCTTCATGATTAATCAATTGCAAAACAGTCATTTCAGAATTACTTTCAACTAATTTTATAGGACAAGGGTCTTGAAGTTCTGAATTATCATTTTCAAGGGTTTGACCGTAACTAGTTAAAGCTTGATTATTATTTGATAATGCAACTTTTAAATTACTAAATTCAGGAATATATTTTGAAACAGGGTCTTCTAATTTTAATATACCATCTTCAACTAAATCCATAGTTAAAGAAATAGTTACTATTTTACTCATTGACCAAATCCTAAACCATGTATTTTCATTAATATCATGATCTGGAACAAGATCATTGTCCTTCTCGCTATTTTGATATATTGTTTCACCGTTTCTGTCTTCTAACCTGACAAGAAGAAGAGCCTGAGAGCCGTTGTCAACATATTTACTAACTAGTGAATCTAAAGAATTTGAATCATAAATAAATGATTCTTTTTCATTACACGAACTAAAAAAAAATAGTAAGACAAAAAGAAATAATATGTTTTTCATAATAATTATTTTATTTGATTTTTAACCCAATTAAATTCAGCATATTCTTTAGTTTTATATCCGTTGCTTGTAGCATATATACCTAAATTAGTTCCTATATACCCTTTGCACAAAACTAAATTAGCTGCAGTTTTTGAAAATATTTCAAAGGTATTTCCGCCATCAAGTGAATAATGATATGAATACTTTTCATCTTTCGAATGAATTTTTAAAACCAAATCATTTTTATATTTTATTGGCATTTTTTTAATAATTTTTGATTCACTATCCCTTGGTTTTACTTTTAGTATAAGCTTAGTAATATTATCCTCTTTTTTAATTGTAAAATTTATATAATTATCATCCTGAGAAAAAATACTCAATCCTGCCTCAGAATTATTTTTTTTAGGCCTAAAACTCATGTGTGCAGAATATTCGAACTCAGTTTCTTTTTGTCTAAAACCCATTAAACTATACTGACCTCTCAATTTAAAAGTTTCAGGACTTAGATTTAACTTGAGTTTATTATTTTTAGAATCTAATAGATAAGTGTTTTCTCTAGGCACTCTTCTAAAATTCCAATGTAAATCAAGTGAGTTAGAGCTAAAATCATCATAAAAAGAATTATCAATAAATTGTTTTTTTTCAATAAATGGAATGGGAGTGTATCTCTCTACTTTTCCAGTTTCTGGCGCTACGACTGGCCATTTAATAATAACAGGTTCCCATCGACCCTTTTCGACTTCAACCCAATTATCCCATGCTTCTTCCCATGAGACTGGCATTAAATGAGTTTCTCTTCCCATATTACTAGTAGCATTCATTTCATTTCTAATTCCCAACGAAACCATGTACCAACGGCCGTCTTTTAACTGAACTAAGTCAGCATGACCTGTACTATGTACCCAATTATTATTAGATAAATGTCTTGAGGTCAGAATTGGATTTTTAGGATTAGAATCGTAAGGACCTTCAATATTTTCACTAGATGCTATCATTACAGCATGATTATACGAGGTTCCTCCCTCAGCTACCATTAAGTAATAACGATTATTTTCCTTATATATATGAGGACCTTCTACACAACATCCTCCACATGCACCTGTCCAAATAGAAAATCTGTCTCCTATTAATTTCCAACTATTTAAATCTAATTCTTGAATCCATATTTCACCAATTCCATTTTTATTTGGATTTCCAGTATCATGAGTTCCTACGAACCATACTTTACCATTATCATCAAAAAATATATCTGGATCAATCCCTGGGGCACCCTCAATAACGTATGGATCAGACCAAGGGCCAGCTGGATTTTTTGCAGTTAAAATAAAATTAACCATTTCAGTAGGTTTAGATTTATCTTTAGGACTGTATACGTTTGTAGTAACTATATAAAAGAGTCCATTATGATATCTTATGGATGGAGCATGTATTCCGCCTTGCTGTTGAACATCATATAAATTTACTTTATCAAGAGCTTGACTTGGTCTATCAATTCCATAACCAATTAATTCCCAGTTAACTAAATCCTTACTATGATGAATAGGGAGAGCCGGAAAATATTCAAAAGATGAGTTAACTATATAAAAGTCATCATCAACTCTAACGATCGAAGGATCTGGGTAGCCACCATTAATTATTGGATTAACAAAAGTGTCTTGAGAAAAATTATTATTTAAAAAAAATAAAAAAATAAAAAAAGTATATATAAATGGTTTCATATTCAAAAGTGAATAAAAAAAAATGGATTATCAAGTTGATAACCCATTTTTTTAATTAATCAAAACTAAACTTAATTAACAGTTAAAGTATATGTGCCATTAACAGTATCTAAGGTCATATCGTAAGTTCCAGCCGTAACAGCTATATTGGCTCCATTAGCTTCATAAGTTCCATCAGCTCCATTATCACCAACGTTTACGCCCCATGCATCATCCTGTCTAAATTTAATTTCTCCATCAGTTAAAACTACATCTTTAACTATATAGACACCATCATTACAAGGATCTGGCATTAATTTTACATCTTCAGCTGCTCCCCAACCGTTTAAAGTCGCACTACCAACAACACCCCACACAGTTCCTGCAGGTGTAATAGTTATAGTGAAATTAACAGCATCAAAATCAATAATATAATGACCAGCAGAAATAGTAATATTTGCTCCATTTTGCTCTAAAGTCCCATCAGCTCCGTTATCTCCATAATTAAGTCCCCATGCATTGTCTTCACGAATCTTGAATTCTCCGTCATACAAAGTTGCAACAGCTCTAAACATTCCGTCTTGACCATTACTTAAAAACGGAACATCATTTCCAGCAGCAAATCCTCTATTTGTTCCACCCCATCCATTAACAGCACTTCCGACAAGTCCCCAATTACTTAGAGCAGCATCCGTACAAGCTCCAACATTTTCAAGAACTTCAATATTCATTGAGGCTGTTTTAGAAACAGTTGATGATTGATTTGCACCAGAGGAGGAAGTTCCTGCATAAGCAGTGACTCTTGCATAAACCATTCCTGTATTATTTGGAGAACCATCACTAAAAGTTGTACTAGGATCATCGTCTAAACCTAAAGTTTCAGCAAATTCAAGCATTGAGCTAACTTTTAATCCTAAATGATTATTAGAAGTATCTCCTGAACTCATGTCTATAGTAGAAAAATCACTGTTTGTAGATATATCAACAACATAAGTTACAGTGGTGGGCGCATCAAAATCTGGAGCATTCCAAACTAACCGTTCTGAAATATTATTTGATGTTTGTTGAGATATTTTATAAACATCTTGAAATTCATTTTGAAATTTAACCTCTTTCTGGTTTATAGCAGTAAAGATTAAATAGTCTTCTTTTTCACAAGAAGAAATATTTACAATTAAAAATGTAAATAATAATAGTTTACTAAATTTTAATATAGTTTTCATAATTAATAATTTGGATTTTGTGTTAAGTTAGTATTCACTAGAAGCACGGCTTCCGGAATAGGGAAAATTCTTCTGTAATCGTCAGAAGCTTTACCTTGTGCAGCTCCTGCTTTAAATGGCCACATGTAATTTGATGTAACAAATTTATTATGTCTTATTAAATCTGATCTTCTTTGTCCTTCCCAGTACAATTCTCTTGATCTTTCATCTAAAACAAAATCAGATGTTAAATCAGAACTTGTAATAGTTGGAGCACCAGCCCTAGATCTTAATTGATTAATAAGATCAGTTGCAGTAGCTAAACTACCTCCACCACCTTTTACAGCAGCTTCAGCATAATTTAGGTAAACTTCTGCTAATCTAATTATTGATAAATCTGTATCTACATGATTTCCTGATGAATCAGAACCAGCAGCGCCAGTTATATCTACGTTTCTAAACTTAGTAACTCCATATCCTTCTTTAAATGGAGCAACCTTTTCCATCTCATAATTTTGACCGTCAGTATGAAACATTGCTCTAGAATCTGACCATGCAATTGGATGACCGTCTCCGTTAGAAGCTGTAATAGAATATTCAAATTTGTCTACTAAAGCTTTGGTTGTTCTAAGTCCACCCCATCCTCCGTTAACTCCGAAGATTGAAGGATCCATTGAACCACCTATTGGTGCATGAACCATAAAAGTACCTCCACCCCATGTTTGACTATTTAATCCATCAAATTGAACAACAAATATAAACTCATTTTGAGCTCCATTTGTATTATTGTCAGCTAGGAATAATTCATCATATGCTGAACCATTTCCGTTACCATCACTTGTATTTAAAGAATAAGAACTTGAAATAACTTTTTCAGCATTTGCAATAACTTGAGAACTCATATCAGAACCAATATATACTGGTGCATTTAAATATAATCTGGAAAGTAGTGCCCAAGCTGCTACTTTATCAACCCTACCATATTCATTAGATCTGGAATCTGCAAGTAGCGAACTAAGTTCATTAAGCTCCGTTTCTATAAAAGAGAAAATCTCTTGTCTGTTACTTTGCTCAGGAAGTTCAGAAGTTAACTGTGTAACTAAAGGAACATTTGCATACATGTCTATAAGTTGTAAATATGCATAAGCTCTTAAAAACCTAGCTTCAGCAACAAAATATGCAGCATCTGTACTAGTTGAAGCTAAATCTGCAGCATTTTCAATAAATGAATTAGAAAAAGATACAACCTGTGCTAACCTAAAATACATTCCTTGAGTCCATGGATTATTTATGTCCCAAGACATTTCATGAATATTAGGCAGCCCTGGGTCACCCCATCCAACAACAGCTTCATCTGTACTACAAACATTTAAAGTATATAGAATCCTAGTATATTGAGAAAATCCTTCATCAATTAAACTTGGATCTATGTCTGGATTGCCATCTGGACCGGACTGGCCAGTTATAGCTAAACTTGCATATATTTTAGCAAGTGCTCCTTTTGCAGAATCAACATCCTTAAAAACATCTATTTCTGTAAATAAATCAGGATCAGTTGGATCTTGATCCAAATCAGCATGACACGAAACTAGTATCAAAGATGATAATGTGAATAAATAAAATATTTTTTTCATAATATTAGTTTAAAAGTTAATATCAAGACCTAATGCAATAGCTCTTGACCTTGGATAAAAATTACTATCAATACCACCTGTTATTTCAGGATCTACTCCGTCATATTCTGTAATGGTAAGCAGGTTATCTGCACTTATATATAATCTCATTGGATTATTGTCTATTACATTATCGACTGTCCAGCCTAATGTAACATTGTCTAGTTTAAAAAAGGAAGCGTTTTGAATGTAATGATCACTAACTCCATTTTTATCAGAAAAGTATAAGAATCCAGTATCAAGATAAGACGTGTGAACATTTGACAACCTTCCTAAATTCCATATTTGATTTTCATTAGAAGCAGCAGCCATTCTATTAGAACTATAGTTTCCTAAACTAGCCCTAGAAGCCATGCTTAAATCAAAATCTTTATATGTAATAGAAGCTGATAAACCCATTAATACATCAGCGTATGGGTCTTTATAAAAGTATCTGTCATCATTATTGATTCTTCCATCACCATTTAAATCAGCATAAGAACCTTCGATTGGTCTACCTTTATGATCATATATTTGTTTATAAACATAATATGAATATGGTGATTTCCCAGTTTCATGTCTTTGTAAAAATGCACCAAAACCAATTCCACCAACATTTTGTTCATTATCAAGTCTAGTGATTTTATTATCATTTATAGACACATTATAGTTTATATCAAATTTTAAATCGTCAGATTCAAATAAAGTAGAATTAAGTTGAAATTCAACTCCTTTATTTTCCATATCTCCGATATTAGCATCTATAGTTGTACCAAAATTTGTAAATGGATCGATAACAGCTGTAGCAATTAAATCATTAGTCTTTTTGACATATGCATTTAATGAACCGTTTAACTTTAAGTCAGAAAATGTAAAATCAATACCAAAATTAGTGGTTTGGCCAACTTCCCATCTTAAATTCTTATTAATTGGCGCAGGTCTGTAAGTTGAATAGAACGAATTTCCAAAACCGTATTTAGCTTGAGAATCACTGCTAACATATCTTGTTAAAAAATTATAGTCACCTAGTCCATTTACATTTCCAACTTCTCCGAAACCAACTCTAAACTTTAATTTATCAACTCCATCATCATAGAAGTTCCAGGCTAAAGCAGCAGAAAAAAACTGTCCCCATCTGTCACTTGAAGGTAATTTTGAGGAAGCATCTGCCCTTAAGGTTGCCGTAAGCAAATATTTTTCATCAAATGAATAGTTAACTCTACCAAAATAAGAAAGTAGTACATTTTTCGAGGTATCTATAAATGAATTATTTGTTGAAGAACCAGAGTTGACCGAACCGTCTGGGTTTAAATATTCAACCGAAGCTGTACTTGAGTTATCATATTCAAAACTTTGATAAGAATGACCTGCAGTTACAGAAAGATTTGATTTTCCAGATTCTAAAGCGTAGTTTAAATAAGCATCAAACAATAAGTTAGTTGTTTCATTTGAATACATATTGTTGCTTCCGTTAAATCCTGCTGCGTCAGTCGGCATGTTTTTATCCTGAGAACTGAAACCTTCCCCCTTGGAATTATCATATCCAGCATTTACAGTAGCAATTAATCCATCAATTGGAAGATCGTAGTCTAACTTTAAATTAGTAATAATTCTATCAACAGTAGACTCATCGTCGCTTAAATTTAATAAGGCAAGTGGATTAGTTGGAGATAATGCTAATTTTTTTCCAGTTGAATCAAGCCATGTATAATATCCTCCATAATTTGAAGAAGATCCGAAAACAGGTTTAGTTGGATCAAAAAATACAGCTGAACCAATTGCTCCTCTATTTGCAAAATCATTTTCACTTCTAACAAATCTTACATTAACATTAGCTCTTAAATCACCATCTAATAATGACGGAGCTATATTAAAAGATCCTGTCATTCTGTTAAAATTGTCACCCATTAAAATACCATCTTGATCGGTGTATCCTAAAGATGCTCTAAAAGGCATATTTAAAAGTCCTCCAGAAACTGAAAAACTATTATTTTGAGCTCTAGCTGTTTCATATATTTCTTTTTGCCAATCTGTATCATTTGATCCAAGTCTAGAAATATAATCTGAAACTCCAGTAGCTTGAACTGCGTATTTAAATTGTGTTGCATTTAATACATCTACAAAATCGATTGGTGTAAAAGAAGAAGATCTTGAACTAAAATTAAACTTAAGTTCTCCAGTCTTACCTTTTTTTGTAGTAATTAATACTACACCATTTGCAGCTCTTGATCCATAAATAGCTGTAGCAGAAGCATCTTTTAAAATACTTATAGCTTCGATGTCAGCAGGGTTAATTGCGTTCAGCGGACTTCTTGATCCACCAACACCACCTGAGTCTAAAGGAATTCCATCTACAACATATAATGGATTAGAATTTAAGTTCAAAGAACCAATTCCTCTAATAAGAACATTGGAATCATCTCCAGGGGCACCACTATTTGAAACAATAGAGACACCTGCAACTTTTCCTCTAATAAGTTGTTGAGGAGAAACCACAGATCCTTTTGCAAAGTTCTTTTCAGTGACTAAATCTACAGCACCAGTTAAATCTTTCTTTCTAACTGTTCCATACCCAATCACTACGACCTCGTCTAACTCAGAGTCAGATTCTGTCATTTTTACATCTTGATTTGCTCCATTTACAGTTAATTCAACACTATCGTATCCGATATAAGAAAAAACTAAAATTTGACCATTATCAACATTGATTTGATAATTACCGTCAAAATCACTAGAAACTCCAATATTTGTTCCCTGTATAATTACATTAACACCAGGTAAAGGAGTACCTGAACTATCTGTAATTAAACCCGAAACGCTTTGTTGTGCAAAAGCCCCTAATGAAAGGAAAAGCAAAAAAAGAATTTGAATTTGTTTTAAAAATTTCATCATATTTTTGATTTTTATTTGGTTAAAAAATCTACTTCTCA
>Ga0257114_1000149_pt1 | contig 55641 bp, 74 predicted proteins | sample SI112_10mmetaG_FD_190149 | JGI IMG/M metagenome (GOLD analysis project Ga0257114, IMG submission 190149) | Marine microbial communities from Saanich Inlet, British Columbia, Canada - SI112_10m | ecosystem: Environmental > Aquatic > Marine > Inlet | place: Canada: British Columbia | collected...
CAGAATGTGGTCATAGAGAGCATGATGGATGTGATTGTTGGTGTGAAGGTGGTTCGGGAAATACCACTCATCAAATAGAAAATTGTTCTCCCGAAAATTGTTCATTGTATTATTGTATTTGCGAGGCTGAAAAGGAAGCAGAAGAGGATTATTGCAATGATTGTGCTAAAGAGGGAGAGGAGGAGAGTGAATCAAATGTTGAATGAAATGATTATTGGATTTCTAATTGCAATTTTGTTGCTTCAATTTGTGGTTTATTTTATGAATCTTTCCGCACTAAGAAATCTTTCAATTAAGCAACAAAGCACCATTTATGGAGTATCTCACATTTGGGGGTCTATTATGGAGTTGAGGGGTGAGTTGGAAGCAAAATTATCCACAAATATTTCGGAAAATATTGGTGAAGAATCATTTTTGAATGATGTAAAAAGTATTGAAGAGATGGAGGCTATAGCATGAGTGAAATATATGAATCATTGGAAGAATTGGAAATTGAGAATAGTAGCGATGGAATAACTACATTTGATGGGATTAATCATGATGTTGAAGAATTGTTGGAAAAGATGATGGATGATGATTTTTACTATGGATATCTTGGAAAGGTTGCTCTTTCATCATCAAGTTTGAAAACCTTGCTTAAATCTCCCAAATTATATGCGAAGAGTTTGGTAGAAAAAGATGTGGAAACACAACCTCTAAGAGATGGTAAAATGTTTCACTGGTCACTTCTTGAGCCTGAAAAGTTTGAGGGAATAGAAATTGTAGATGTTAAATCAAGGAATACTAACAAATACTCATTTGCCGTTGCGGAGGCTATTGCAGAAGGTAGGAGTAGCGAGATATACACCACTAAAGAAAAAGATACTGCAATTAACCTTAAGAATGAATTGCTAAAGAACTTTGAAGCATCCGAGTATTTGAAAGATGCAGATTTTGAAGTCCCGGCAATTTCTATGATTGAAGGAATTCCATTTAGGGGTAAGGCAGATATTCTTAAAGGTAAGAAAATCATTGACTTGAAAACTACGGGAGATATTGCTAAGTTTAAATGGTCTGCATTAAATTTTAGTTATGATTTGCAAGCATACCTCTACCTTCAACTATTTCCCGAAGCAGAATCATTTGAGTTTGTAGTAATTGATAAGAAAACATTTGAAATTGGAATTTACACTTGCTCGGAAGAGTTTTTGGAAAGTGGGAGGAGAAAATTGGAAAGAGGTATTGAGTCTTATAAGCACTTCTTTATTGAAGGAAATGATGCAGACCAATTTTGCATTAAACAAGAACTTTAATTATCTTGTTGAAGGCCTTTTATCATAGTCCGACCTAATGGCCTTACCATTAGTCCTCATCGTGCCGTAAGGCACATAATAGACACTCTTAGCGAACTTCTTTGCTTGCTTGTATAGTTTGTCTGCCTCAACTGGCGACCAAACACTTCTATCAAACATACCCAATACCCATTGACCTCTTGATTTCCTGTAACTTCTCACCCAATACATAGCAACCTTACCAACCGTATCTTGAGTATTTTTGTGAGGTGGCATGATTTTTGCAATAGGTCCAATTATTACTACTGCATCATCTTTCTTTCTTAGAGAGCCTTTATATCTTGAAATACCTTTTTTAGAGATATTCTCAAAAGACTTTCTTTGAGCAGGAGTAGGCATGATAAAAAATAGCGTTTTAACTATTTAAAGGGTTTGTCTGCCAATTAATAAATATATCTGCATTATGAGGATATATTTTATAGGCCTGATTACTACCTACCCTGCCACTCGGACTCCACCCATTAGTAATGGTAGAAGGACTCACACTCCACTTTCCATCCCATTTAACTAAAACTACATTATGTATTCCATAATAATTCTCATATTTCCAACCATAATCCACTACTTCCCATTGTTCATAAGGGCCTAATATTTTGACTACAAATTCATGGTTAGTCCAATTAATAGTATAAAGTGCATTAGTTTCTTTAGATTTTATGATGTCTTCCACACTTAAATAAGCAGGTCTTAAATTGTCGGCTTTCTCACCATATTTAATAACATATTCCTGAGCAGAAAGGCCTTTCCTTTTTGCCAATTTTATTATTTTTAAAATATGCGATTTAGCCAATTCAATATCTTTTTCAATTCTATTCATAATTCACACCTCAAAAGGATTCTCATTCCAATTTATAAAATTAGTAGTTGTTGGTATTTTATGTGATATACCGGATAACCTATCCATTGTGCTAAATACTAAATCAATTAATTCATCATAAATAGTTTTAAGGTCAAGACCTGCATTTGCATCAAGTGTAGTATTCAACACTTCATCATAATTCCAATATTTATCCATCAATTCATTAATATATTCGTAAATACCATCATATGGTGAGTCAATGTAATCATACCACCAAGCCCCATATCCGCCCTTTTCTTCCCATTCTACTATTTCCCACCCATATAATGCACTCCAAGTTTCCCTTTCATTTTCGTATGATTGTGACAAATCATCTTCAACTTGTTGTTGAATTTTTTTAAATTTCAAAAATTTATATTGGTTAAAAACCTTCAATATTTCATTCATAATCTCAACTCAAGAATGGTTTCCTTTCAGTATCTAACCATATACTATCCATATAATAAGTATTTATCTTTAACTATTTAAAAGGTTATATAGGTAATGTAACTAATGCAAGGCATGGTTAAAATAGCATTCTGTGGAAAAATGGCAAGCGGTAAAACAACTATGGCCGATGAACTTTGCAAAAATCTTGAAAAATCAAGAAAATATTCATTCGCCGCAGGAGTTAAAAATTTTGGTAGATTTCTATTTGACATTCCTGATGGGGTGAAAGATAGGGCTAAGTTCCAAAAGGTAGGGGATGGTGCAAGAAGGTTTATTGGAGAAGATGTTTGGGTTAAGGCACTATTCACGACTGTTGATAATGATGTATCAATTAGAAATTATATCCTTGATGATTGCAGATATGCAAATGAAGTTAAGAAGTTAAAGAGTGCGGGTTGGTATGTAGTGTTGCTTAATATTGACGATGAATTGCAGGTTGAAAGACTTAAGGCGACTTACCCTAATGATTGGGAAAATCATGTAGGTGCAAGAAACCATCCAAGTGAATTAGATGTTGATAAGATTGACAAGAAACTTTTTGATATAGTGGTCAATGTTAAAAACGATTCTAAGGGATTTGAAGAAGTTAGTAATTTCATTATTGCAAATCAATGGTAGTAAGAGTATAAATCATCTACAACTTCTACATTTTCTGCAAAGAATGACTTACCCTTCCTCATTTTATTCATTCCCCATAGGATAAGACCTATTGTGGCAACACCTACAAAATTTCCTGCAAAGATTTTCTTTTCACTATTGAATACTCTTGAACCTGCTTGTGGCCCCTCTAAGTCTACGATACCCATACAACCTAATTGTTTTAAGGATTCTTGGAAAGCAAACCAGTCTATGCCATCTTTATTCTCAAGTGTCGTTGAACCATCCGAGTTCTTAACTTGCTGATTTTGTCCTGAGTCAGGAGTTACTTGTGCTGAATTAACATGAGGGTTGGACATTGACATGGCTTGAGTTACTGTAGCCCTGTTGGGGAATACTAATGTCCTACATCTGTTGTGGAATACCTCTTCTCCAGTATTGGTGTCTATTTGCTTGTGAGGATATACTAAAAATTGTGAAACGAACTCATCGTTTTGCATACATCTAACGAATTCCCTACAAATATCAGTGCTACTAAAATATTGCCTTCCAGTATAAATTTTGCCATCCTTTAAAGGGTGTCCGTGTATAGTCCACTTTCTTTGACTTTCTTTATAACCATTCATTAGCCTATCTTGTGCGGCCTTCTTTGTAGGCGACACTTCAATTCTTGATTCGCTCCCATAAGAAACTTCTCCTAATTGATAAGTTCCATCTACATCATAGACATAACACATCCATTCTCTTTCGTCGTGCGTCTTATCGGAATGCAATTTCATTCTTTGTATAGCCTTCTCACTAAACTTATTCCATTCAGATTGCCACAAAGACATATCTTTACTTTAGTCTTACGACTATTTAAAGATTGTTAAGGAGTGCAAGGGGGAGTAGGGGGAGGGAAGGGAGCCTTTGCTCCCCCCTGCAATATATAATTATATTCATTACTACTTAAATCTTTATATAGTTAAAAGATTATTTATTTTTATGGTGGATACTTTATCGTTTTTAAATTGGGGATTTAAACCGGAAAAAGTCACCGTTAGTTCTAAACCTTATATTTGGCTTTATGCATATAATGGCGATGGTAGTGAAATTGATTGTGGAATGTTGAGTTATCCAACCCTCCAAGAACTATTTAAAGCCTTATGGGTAGAATTATGGGAATCAGATTTTGAACATATATGGGATGAACCTTGGGATTATGCAGATAATCCTTTTGAACCGATTTACATCTATAGCGATGGTGTTGAAGTCGGACCTTTAACGATGAAGGGGTTGGTGATTGATGATGATGATAATAAAAATATCATTAGCCAATATCTTCCTAACCTAACTAAGATTAATGGGTGGAAGTTGGAAGAAGATGAGGATGAAGATGAGGAAGAAGATGATTTTGAATGGGAGAATTATAGTGCAAGAACCTATAGGAGTGTAAGTAAAGGTAATTTTAATTATTGGGTAGATAATAGTGAATTCTTAAAAAAATACTCTAACATTTTAGAAAATACGCCCACTACCACTACATTGAAAAATAATCAATCTTTTTTAATTGGACAACTTGAGTGGTCTAATGATTGGTCCAGTTCTCAATACAAGATTTTTTACAAACCTTAAGTTTATATAGGTCTTGTAACTAATTGGTAAATATCCCGTTGGGGAATAAGAAGTGAGAACTATGGAAAATAATGCAGAAATTGAAGCGTTCCTTGCACAAGTTGAGGAACAAGGCGGAAGTAATAACACAGGGAAATATATTAACAGGGACAGACTATCAGTTCCTATTGATGAAGAAACGGATTTTAGTGAATTGCACACAGGGTATATCCTTGAGGGCTACACATCCGGTATTGAAGGCAAGTATGGTGAATCAACCGCAGTTAGGATGGTTTCCCCCGAAGGTGGTAGAAGAGTGACACTTTGGCTTACAGGATATGAACAAGAGCATCTCAAGGCTCAAGTTAGTAATTGGACTGAAGATGGCGCATCTTACCCATTTGAAGTTAAGTTCCTAAGGCACAAGGTCGCATCAAAGAATGGAAGGAAGTATAACAGGTTCACGGCGCAATTGCTTAGTAATGGCTCCGAGGTCACACTCCCTCCAGTTCCTGAAGACCAATACGAAGAAGCAACTGCTAATTCGGATAATTGAGTTGATTAAGACTTAGGCTAAGATTCTATTGAAACTGCATCTGAGGGTGCAATTTCATTTTAATTTTTAAATTTCCAATTGGAAAATTGCGTATATTTCATTTTTTCCGGCTAATATGAAGAATGCAAAAATTAGTTTTATTGAGGGGTCGTAGTTTAATTTGGAAGAACGCTTGGTTTGCAACCAAGAGGCTGAGGGTTCAAATCCCTCCGACTCCACCAGTTAAACATCAAATGGATTAGTTTTATTCCAATTCATAAAATATGTTTTTGAGTTTTTTCCTACTAAACCCATCATGTAGGGGTATTCTAACCATTCAGCATAGGGATAAAAATCTTCAAATTTAATAAAGAAATCGGGAGGATATGTGTATTCATTATATGGGTTTATTTTTCTTAAGTCATACCCCATCGTTGAGTGCAATAATGAGTCGGAACTGCCTATGTAATCCGCATACCTTAGGTCATAAATAAGGGTAATAATATGTTTAAACATTTCGGAATTCATATAAACCTTAGTATTATATTTTTCACCGGGTCCAGCAATTTTTTCAACCAATACATCTAATTCTTTTGACAAATCTTCATTTAGATTTTGAGGGGGTGCAGGACTTAACAGATAGCCGAAAAAAACCACAAATTTGATTAGTTGTTGTTTAGAAAAAACATTTTTGACCCCATATTTTTCTTCATACATTTTATTAATCCTATTAACCCAAAGCCCTAAATACTGCCCGCCCGCATTTTCACTCAATACTCCATCAATTCTATATCCAAATTCGTTCAAAGCAGACTGGTAAATCATTGACAGGTATGTATTATAATTATCAATTGTTGCACCACCGACACCCTTTATAGGGGTGTTCAAGACCATTCTATCCAACAAGCCCGTAGCGTCAGCCTCTCCATATATTGTATCAATAACCGGATTAACAAACCACTCATCCATATTATTAGAATACTTTTTTACTACTTAAAGCCTCCCTCTCATCGTGAAAGGTGCAACAGTGGTCATTAAATAGGTGTTTAGTATAATTGATTATCATGGAGGATATTCCGCAAGCATTATTTGACTATGTTGAAGAGTGTGCAGATACTTTTGAATCCATTGAAACTTCTCTCGCAGATGTTTATAATGCAAAGATTTTAAAGGGTCAAGTGCAAGGCTCAGGATTTTGTGTCAAAATTAATACTAAGGGAATAGTTCATGAAAAAGCCGGTTCCGATAGGGTGTTAATTGATTTTTCACTTTCGGATGGTGAGTATTCAGTTCCGGCTATTGCCCACAATGCTAAATCGGACTATCTTGAAGGAGGAATTACTAATGAGGAAATGACTGATTTTCTAAAAATTCTTACGAGAAGTCAAAAGCAAGGTAAAAGGGTAGAAGTAAGTGGGAAATTCATTAATTATGGAAAGAAAAGGGCTTTTTTATGCGAATCAGTGGAGTTGGATGAAGGACTTAAAGACTCACAACTTACTGAAAAACAATTTAATGGTTTCAAAAAGATTTGTAAAGAGTTGAAAACAACTCCGATGGATTTAATGATGAGGGATGATACTCTTTGGGCAGAATTTTATGCCAAGGATTTTCTCAAAAAGGCAGTATTATTATTCTGTTTAAACCCTCTAAGGAAGCAAGACATGATACATATGGGAATTGTTTCTTCTCACGGAGAGGGAAAAGACCACTTGGTTGAAAATGTTATTCAAAAATTAGTTCCTTGCAGAATGGCAGGTTCGGGTAAAATGGCTACTATTCCCGGACTTTTCGGGGCTATGAGTGGTGACGACCTTAACGCTATTGAAATCGGTTTGCTTCCTAAGATGAATCATGAAAGAGTTACTGTTTCGGAATTTCAAACATGGAGTGAGGAAACTTTTGGCGAACTGATGAACATGATGGCTAATGGAAAAATTGAAATGCAAAAGGGGGCTTTAGATGTTGAAAGAGAAACAACCTTGAATCTTATGTTTTTAGGTAATCCTCCCCATTACTACGACCCTGAAAAGCACGAAGATAAATCAATGATGCTTGATGCTTTCGGACAATACACATTTCAAATTGTTTCAAGAATGACTTTGATATTTACTCAACTTTCTTTAAGTGGAGGTTCAGCAGTTGAAGAAATTAGAAATGCTATTGTTTCATCTATGGATGGAGATTATAGAGATTCCGATATGGCTGAAAGATTAGTTATTTGGAGAAGTTTCTTTAGGGAGTATCTAAGGTATGTTTCAAAAATGCAACCGAAATTGAGAGAATATATTCCAAGAATTAATAGCACTTATGATGAAATTGAAGCAAGACCACAATTTACACAAGTTTTTAATATTAGAGGTGCAACAGATAATAGAAAGTATCAAGAGTTTGCCAATCTTGTAAGGGCTTTCGCAAGGCTTCAAGGAGATAGCAAAATTAACTGGCATCACCTTTGCCAAGCAAGAGATATTTTTGAAATGAGTTTGCAAACTTTAACCGAAGAGTTCCCTCTCGCCTCTATGGTTGAAGGAATTACTACGGAAATAATTACTATTTACAAGAAACTACTAAACAGTTGTCCAATAGCAGATTCAATTAGTGAAATGAAAACACATATCAAATTTACTAACGACCAATTAGATATACTAATTAGAAGTGGAGCCATAACAAACTTTGATGATGGGAAGTTTTTCGTTAATAATGATTGGTTAGCAAAAGTTCAAGGAGGTGAATAATATGGTTACAGAAAGTAAAGAGGCTCTTGAAACTTGGCAATATCTAAGGTCAGCATATTATCCAAGATTTGTTGAAGGAATTACTCAATTGCCTTGGAATGAAAGATACGATGTTCTTAAAGAGATTCATGGAGATTGGGAAGCAAGAGGGGCAGACCCTGTAGAAGCCATGATGGAGTATATTTTTGAAAAAACATATTTTGCGATATTCTGTAAGGGTGTAGAAGTTTTGAAAGACGGGTCTTTTAAAATAAATAGGCTAATATCAAATAACTTAGGAAAGGTGGGAATCTTTGATGAAAGTTATTAAGTAGTAAAAAATTAATTGATTACTATGTCGTCTGCATTGTCACTTTTTTATGACCCAGCGTGGATAAAAAAACATTATGATAATATGCCAAAACCTTTGAAAGATGAGTGTTTAGTAAATGTGGCATATTGGGAGCAGGACACCCCTATCTCAAGCAAGTTATGGACCGCCTATTTAAGACATCCTGAATACCTTGAAAAACATATAACCATAGGTAGGTATGGAGTATCAAAAAAATTAATTCCTAAACAACTAATAGAATATTATGATTGGATTTATGCCCCACTAATTGAAATTAAACCCGATTTAGAAAAAAAACTTAAAAGGGCATTATTTATGAAAAACTTGTCTGAAGGAGATGAGGAAGATGGAGTGGATAAGTATTATTGGAATCTTCACAAAATGCATTCGGGAGGAACAGATAAAGTAAAAGAAATGCCTAATCAATATTCTTATCAAGCAAGGTGTCTTAATCTGCTATTAAAAGATAACGATGATATTTCAAAAGAAGATAAAGATGTTGTCCTAAAAACATTAGCCAATCCCGTATTATATCAAGGGGTCCAGCCGGAAGATATACCAAAATCCATTATTAATCTTTTGATGATTCCATCGCAACCCCAAACTCAAACAGGTTGGTATAAAAAGATGTATGTAAATAAAAACGGATATATCCCTTTGTTTATATATGATTTTAACAATTCTAACGATAAATTCCTCAATTGGGTAACTAATCCTTTCGCTTAACTTTAAATAGGTAAAGCAAGAATGTTAGTTCATGGCTATAAAAATGTCGCCTCAGGCTCAACAAAGAGCCTTAAGAGCATTATCTCTTATGATTGATGAGGGGATGGGTATTATGAAGGCTTCTGCGGCGGCAAGGTCTTCAAGAAGGTCGGTTAAAAAATATATGAAACTCTTCGGAATTAAAACTAAAAAGGGTAAAAAGGGTAAATTAGTTATTGTTAAAAATTTACAACAAAGGATGCATGAATTCATTATGCACATGATGGCTGGAGATTCAGCCACATCAGCCGCTAAAAAAGCCAATACCCAAGTTAGAACTATGGCTAAACAAATAGTTGATGGAGAGGCAATTATTATTAAAGAGGGTAGAAAATGGCAACTCAATGCATATCCAATATACACACATAGCCTTGTCATATATGGCTACCTTGTAGATATGGAAGGAAAAATTCAAGGAAATTATGAAGAAGAAGATGGTGAGATAAGGTCGCCGGATGCACCCGATATTTGGTGGCAAATTGATTTTGATGAGTTTAAGTCTACACTACCGGATTATGAAGTTGGAGAGTTCTATAAGGATGATATTGTAGATATGCTAAGGGAACAATTGGAACTTCCCTTAGTGGAAAATGAAACACTCGCTGAAAGATTTATGGGGAATGATGATGTATTATCCGATGTGTTAGATGCAGGAAGATTAGATGATGATGGCAATTTACTTCTAACACCTTTAGAAAACATTTTAAGTAGGTATGATATTAAAATGAATGATTTTATAAATTATGGAGTAGATGATAATCACCCCTCAAGAGATATCACATATATTTCTAAGGGGAAATTGGGGATGGAAACTGCTAATGGCTTATTTCAAATATTCTTTGTAAAGGATGAGCCAGTAACTTATCCTGCCGATGGACCTTTAGAGATAGTATTTACCTACAACCTTAGGGAAGAAAGGCTTTAAGTAGTTGAAAAGCGATTTAAAAATCATGGTAGCCTCAAAGTTGAAAAAACTGTGGGATGATTTACCGAATATGGGGAAGTTTGCATTAGGTGGAGTTGGAATCTTAGGAACTCTAATGCTTTTAGATAGTAATCCTAAACATTTAAGTGCAGAAGGTGATGAAGGTGAAGATTCAAATTGCTCAATTTGCGATAGACCCTATGCAATGAATAAAATTGGAATAGGGCTTATTGAGCATTATCTTAAAGAAAGTAATTATGCTACTTTGGGATGGAAATCTAAAGATAATAAGGATGGAGTTGTAAGAACTGCGAGAAATATTGCAGGTTCGGAACTTTATCAATATGGAGATGAGGCATTAGAACATTATATCGCAGAAGGGAAAAAATCTAAAATTTATTCAAAAACTATTACTTTGTTGAGGGCTTCAATAGTTCCTCAAATTATTGTTGGCGATGTGATGAACTTTATTGACTTATTAGATATTGATGATGTAGACACTACTCCCGATTATGATAAGGATTTCAAAGGGATGTGGGAAGCAGAAGTCTTTAATCATGAAGAACATGACGAAGTAGATGAACTAATTGAAGACCTTGATAAATTAACTGCTTTCTGTATCGCCTTTTTGCATGATGGAGCATATGGTGGAGAATCTCAAGGAAGGGAAATTATTGGTGAAGATTTGGAAGAAGAAAAGGTTTGGTATTTAGAAGGTTCAATTGAATTGAAATTTGTTTATGAGGAGGGAATTAACACATTCATTAGAGCATCTTATACCAATGACCCCGATAGCCCCGTAATATACCTCCCCCCTGCTAAGTTTATTAAAAGCAAGCCTGAAGATGGAAGAAGCGTCAAGTAAATTACTCAAATTTAATTTTAAGGGTAACGAGTGCTTTTTCCTTGTGCTTGGCTTCAACCATAACATCAATTTGATTACCATATAGGGACATAGGGCCATAAACAAGGTCGGAATGTGCAGGGGTAGGTTTAGATTCACCGGCATGAATAGTTTTAGACTCCGAATAGTGGACAACAGGTGTAACTCCAATAGGCCATGTAGAAATTGCCAATGCAAGAGCCTCTTGCTCAGTTTGACCCCCTGTATTAAAAATGTGGTGATGATAGTCAAAAACAATTGGAATGCCAATAACTTTGTGAATACTGTTGTAAAGGTCAAGTGTTGAATAAAGATTGGCTCTATCGTCATTCTCAACAGTAAGTCTTGCTTGTAGAGCAGGAGATAGGCTCTCAAATGCAACACAAAATCTTGCAAGTGCGGCAGAAGGCTCTCCATAAGCACCGCCAACATGAATATTAATCTTGTTGTATGCTGAAGGAGTAAAGCCCATATAATCAAACATTTTAGAATGACATTCAAGTTCAAGAATTGCTTTAGACACAACTGCTGGATTGGGAGATGCAAGAACATTATAAGGGCCGGGGTGTGTAGTAATTCTGTGATTGAATTGAGTAGCATAATCACCAATTTCTTTGAGAAGAGAAATAATCAAATCACCGTCAGGCAAATCCTCAAGTTCGTAGCCCAATTCAGGGTGCGACCAAAAAGGAAAGATTTCGGAGGATATTCTAAAAAACCTTATACCCTCTTCTTCGTTATGGTGCATAATGGTTAATAAGTCGTGTAGGTTGGCTTGAATTAGTTCCGATAGGTAGGGCATACCCTTCTCTTCAAGAGTAGCCTTTCTAAGCGTTCTATTGGTGAAAATACCCTGTTCTCTAAGTTCCATGTTGATACAAGCATATCCGAGCATGATATAAGCCTGTTAGAAGACGCATATAAAGATGTCGGTTATTAACAACAATACATTAATAAGCAAGTATCATTACCAAGCATCATGGCGAGTTTTACACAACACCCTCATTATGCACCTGTCACGATATGTCATGTAGACGGCGGGATGGCTTGGTGTATCCAAAAAGATAATGTTGTCTATATGGCGAATGTTTGGGTTCACCCCGATAAAAGAGAGCAAGGTGTTGGCAAAAGCATGATGGCTAAGATTAGCAATCATTTTGCACCTATTCCAATACATACTGACTATGTTCCCGATTCTAAACCGTTTTGGGAAAAGATGATGGCCGAAGGAATCATAGAAAATATAATTCATGAAGAAATTGACTTTGAGTGGATTAAAGGTTAAATAGGTAATACATCAATCATAACATATGGAATATGATGCATACATTGATTTTTTACAAGATGAATGCAATTCCGTTTATGAAGTAGCCGAGTCTGCAAGAAGTAAAGGGCATGACCCTAAAAACTTTGTAGAGATTCCTCAAGCACACGATTTAGCAGATAGAACTCAAAAACTTTTGAAGTTCCTACATACGAGAGATACGGCTACCCAAATTAGAGAACTTACTAAAAAGTATGGCGGAAATAGAGAATTAGTCGCACTTCAAATCGGAAAAATTGTTTCTGCTGAATCATACCTTTATGGTGATGCTAAAAAATGTCCCGAATGTAAAGGAAAAGGCATAATCAAACAGGACTGGAGAGAATCGGAATGTAGGGTTTGCGAGGGTAAAGGGTTTGAAATAAATTGTAGCAATCTACCACCTTGGCAGGAAACATTAGATGCGTTTAGTAAGGTGGAGGAGTTTAAAGATAATAAAAAAGTTCCTTTGGCTATATATCATGGAGTTTGTGCTGGTTTAGCCGTATTAACTGAGGGAATTTTGGTTGCTCCGCTTGAAGGAGTAGTTTCAGCATCTTTGATGAAAAATGCAAATGGAACTGAATGCGTTTCAATATCATTTGCTGGCCCTATTAGGTCTGCTGGAGGAACTGGGCAAGCATTATCAGTATTAATTGCAGATATCATTAGAAGAAGTTTTAATATTAGTAAATCTGTTGTCACTAATAATGAAGTTGAAAGATATAAAGAAGAAGTTTCAATTTATGCAAGAGGTTTGCAATATAGACCCTCTAATCCACAATTAGAAATAATTGCTAAAAATTGTCCTATCTATATTGATGGAGAGGGTGTTGGTAATGAAGTAACTGGGCAAAGAGATTTGCCAAGAGTTTTAACTAATAAAGTTAGGGAAGGGGCAATTCTTGTAATGTGCGAGGGTTTAGTTCTAAAAGCCCCTAAGATTATGAAGTATGTTAAAGAATTGCAATTAGATGGGTGGAGTTGGCTGGAAGATTTCATCGCTGATAAGAAACAAGATGGTAAAAATGAAATTAAGCCTTCTTCAAAATATGTGAGTGATGTGCTTGCCGGAAGGCCTATCTTTGGAATGCCTATGCAAGAAGGAGGGTTTAGATTAAGATATGGGAGGAGTAGGTTGGCTGGCTTGGCTACTACTGCGGTTCATCCGGCAACTATGAAGGCATTATCCGGCTTTATCATTACCGGAACGCAGATGAAATATGAAAGACCGGGTAAGGCAACCGTTACTACTCCTTGTTCGGAAATTGATGGGCCTTATATTCAATTTAAAGATGGGAGTGCTAAAAGAATAACGGATTCCGAAGAGTTGCCTGAGGGTATGCCGATTGATGTTGATTGGCCTATTGAAAAGATTTGGGATTTAGGAGATTTATTAGTTCCTGTGGGGGAGTTTTTAGAAAACAACCACCCAATTATGCCTTCACCATATGTCCATGAGTGGCATGAATTATTGACCGACAAGTATCCACAATCCTTTGAAGAGGCTTTAAATCAATGTAATTCATTAAACATTCCTATGGCTCCAGAATATGTTGCTAATTATACTGATGTTTCGGCAGATGAACTGTGTAGGTTTGCTAAAGCAGTATCCATTTCAGTATGTCAAGGTGAAATACAAGTTCCTGCTAAAAATTTGACTACCGCTTATAAACTAAATATTGATGTAGAATTAGTAAATGGTAAATACATTTTGGCTGGTAATGAGATGGCCGTTTTTGCTAATAATCTTAAGAAGTTGAAGCAAGTAATTACAATTAATATGAATATTTATAAAGATTCTTTAGAATTATTGAATGATATTAGTGATTACGAAATTAGGCCTAAAGTGACTTATAGAATTGGGGCAAGAATGGGAAAGCCGGAAGGTGCAAAGTTAAGAGAAATGAAACCTGCTATACATACTTTATTCCCTCTTGGTCATGATGTAGGAAGTCAAAGAAAGATTACTGATGCAATTAAAAAAGAAACTACTTCTCAATGGGGAATTAGAAGTTGCGTAGTTTGTGATGTTGAAACACATTTGGGAGTTCATTGTGGCGAAAATACTTTGTTTAAAGAAACTTTGTATGGTAAGCATGATATAGGAACTTTATGGAAAGATGCAAAATCTAAGGCCGGAATTTATGCCGATATCCCTGTAAAGGGGACTAAAGGAATGACTTCCGCAGAAAAATGTCCTGAAAATATGCTAAAAGGAGTATTGAGATATCAAAATGACATTTCAGTTTTTAGAGATGGAACTATTAGATTTGATATGGTTGATATTACAATGACTCATTTTAAACCAAGTGAGATAGGCCTAACAGTAGATAGGGCTAAAGAGTTGGGATATCAAGTTGATTCGGATGATGAAGTTGTAGAATTATTTCCTCAAGACATTGTTGTTTCAAGAGATTGTGCTGAAGTAATGCTTAAAACAACTCAGTATGTTGATGATTTATTGGTTAAACTTTATGGACTTGAGCCGTTTTATAATTGTAAAACAGTTGAAGATATGTTTGGACACTTATGCATGGGCCTTGCACCGCACACATCAGGAGCAATTCTTTGCAGGTTGATTGGAGTGGCTAAAATTAAAGGCCATTATGGACATCCTTTTTTCCATGCCGGAAAGAGAAGGAATTGTGATGGAGATATTGATTGTGTATTGTTGTTGTTGGATGGTTTGATTAATTTTAGTAGGTCATTTTTATCCACATTTAGAGGTGGTCAAATGGATGCTCCTTTAATTCTTACAACTAAACTAAATCCGAGCGAGATTGATAAAGAAGCGTTAAATGTAGATATAAATTGGAAGTATCCTGTTGAGTTTTATGAGTTATCTCAGAAAACACCGAATCCCAAAGAAGTTTTAAAGGTAGGTATTACTACTGTAGAGAGCGTCTTAGGGACTGAAAAAGAGTCAAGAGGGTTCGGCTATACCCACGATACAAATGATTGCGCTGAGGGGCCTAAAAACAACCCATATAATACCTTGGAATCAATGAGGCAAAAAACTATGGTGCAATTCGCTTTAGGAACTACTTTACACTCCGTAGATAATAAAGAACAGTCAAGTAAATTGATTGACAGACATTTAATTAGAGATATGAGGGGTAATTTAAGAGCCTTTGGTCAGCAAAAGGTTAGATGCACCAAATGTGGAGAGTCCTATAGAAGACCCCCTATTAATGGTCAGTGTAGAACGATTATAGATAAAAAGAAAGACCCGTTTAAGGGTGAGGAAATAGAGGTGCTTTGCCCCGGAAATATTATCCTTACTGTAACTCAAGGGTCAATTAAAAAGTATGATGGTTTAATGGGTGAATTAGTTGAGAAATATGGTTGCGATAATTACACCGAACAAATGTATGGCTTGGTATCTAAGTGGGTTAGGGAAACCTTTAGAACTGAAGATGAATGTGAACAAAAAACTTTATGGTAATGGATTGTCTGTCCAATTTAAAAAACCCATGTATTCAAGCGGTATATCTAATTCTTCTAAGGGTCCAATAACCCAATAGGATGCGGGTTGTATGCCAAATGAATCCAGTTCTAACTCTAAATCTAATATTCCATGCCATTGCATATTTTCTTTATCAAGATATAACTCATCTTCTAAATCTAAACTATCTCCAGCATCAAACAATTTGTGATTTGGCCCAGATAAATACCATAGAGCATCAAAATCTTGACTTGTTTGCAATTTACCCTCAAATATTTTAGGAATCATAATTATATGTTGTTCTCTTGACCACTCATCAGATGTTTTATACCTTCCTCCTCCATCAACCCATAAATACCATTTTCCAACTTCCATGACCCTTCCCTGCACCCAATCATTTTTAGGAATGTCTAATGGAGTTTTATATTTACTAATTAATAAGTTATATTTCTCTAATGCTTGCTTTAGTGCATCTTTGTAATGCATTCTATTTCACCTCCAATGGATTATCTTTCCAATTTAAAAATCTGCTCGCTCCTATTTTTGGGAAAGGCGCAACACCTATTATAGTATATGCATTATGGTTAAATCCTTTAGTAGTATATGTATGGCTTTCATTTTTAATAACAAATAGTCCATTCATCTTAGGGCCGATATTTGTGGGCGCATTTTGATAAATGAAAGGTTCACTAACGGGGATGAAATGTGTGTTTTTACCTGTATTAGAATGAAGAAGATAAATATATCCGGCATTTAAGATATAATATTTATCCCAATAATCTATATTCCTATCCGAAAGCACATATTCTAATTGGTCAGCCTTATGTAGAATAGGTTCAAAATTTAAAGTGTCTAAATTTAAAGAATCAATATATCTTTTTGCCCAACCTCTAAAACTTTCTTCACTATAACCATACTTTTCAGCAACTTTTTGATTCAAAGGTTCTGTCATTCCGTGACCTCCAAGGGATTATGTTTCCAATTTAAAAAAGATGAATTTACTAAGACATCATCTAAATTTAAATAAACCCAATCTTTTTTTGCCCCCCACCTATCATCCGCAGTTGTGGTTTCAAGTTCTAAATCATAAACTGTTCTCATGGTGGTCAGCCTGAAATCCATGTCAATAATCTCTCTTCTTCTCCACAGGGCATAATCAATTCTTTCCTCATCATCCCCTCCATCTCTATTCCCATAATAACCTTCAAGAATCATAACGATTTGAGTTTCCCATTTCGGCTGAATGTAAAAAACCATGTAACTCATATCTTTCATAGTAAATAATTCTCCACCCCATTTCCCCCTTGAGTCAGCACTTCCTTCTTCTACAGTGCCTTTTTTTAAAATATATTCGCTTACACTCATATTTGCTTGCTTAGAAAGTTTCTCAAGTTTAGCAAACAAAAGTTTTGCTTCTTTAATTTTACTCATAATTCCTCACCAAATGTATTGCCTCATGAGCCATTACACCAACTGCAAACCAAATAATCGGTTGTTGGTATTTAACCAAATAAGGTTTAACAGATGGAAGCCTTAATCTCAAATAAAATTCATATTTATCGTCTTTATCATCTTTATATTTGCCGATTTTCTTTAATTTGAATCCCATTCTTTTATATAGTTTTCTTGCTGAAATATTTTTCCCTCTTACATGACCATAAATAAATTCAATTGTTGGGAATTTCTTAGCCCTTTCAATTATTTTTGCAATAAGTCCCTTTGCTATACCCCACCCTCTATATTCTTCACCTACTCCAATACTTACTAAATTAAGTCTTGTGTAAGGGCCTTTAGTAAAGCCAGCCTTTCTTTCAGGTCTGCAAGTAATATATCCTGCTACTGAACCATTAGAATCTATGGCTACTAAAAAAGCACCATCTTTAGCATTTAATTTATTTCTAAAATAACTCTCCTCTCTTTTCTTCGCTAAGAACTTGTTGTGCATCGCCGTAACTTCACCAACATCGGATGATTTGGCATCCCTAATTTTATAGTATCCTTTTTTAGGAGTTGGTAATGGTTTGATATTTGTTCTTTTCTTACCATAAGGTTTGGATAAATAATGCTTGCCTTTTTGCATCTTTAATTGATACTGGAATTTTTCTTCACCATCTTTAAATTTACCATTTTTACTTTCAGTGAATCCTAATTCCGTTAATGCATCCCTTAGTTCTTTTGATGATGCTCTACTTTGAGTATTAATTTCGGCAACCTTTATCACCTTAGCATCTTTAATCACCTTTCTAAGGAGTAGTGATAAGACTCCTTCAACATCCTTTCTTTCAGTTATTGAAACTATATTGATTAATGATTTTTGATAATCTATTCTTGTCGCAATAAATCCTAAAAGTTCATCATTATCAACATTTACTGCTAACCAAAATGGATTTGTAGCATTAGATACTAATGTAGAATAATATTGTTTTTTCTGCTGAGTCTTAAAATTATCATTGTGCATTTTTAAGATTTCATCAACCTCTCTTGAAGTCGGCTCATATAATTTAACCTTGACTTCTTTAGGCATAATTAAAATATCCTTCCTTTAGATATTTAAACTTATCCCTCACTCTTCTTCTTCAATTTCACCAATTGCGTCTGAAAATGCTTGACACATTGCTAACAATGTCTTAGCACCCTCATAGCCTTCACTATTGAAGTTTTCCTTAATAATGTTGAATAGTAGTATTGCATGATTCCTATCTAAGGATACTTCTACTTTTTTTTCCATACTTATCGTGTTTGGTTCTTACTATTTAAAACTTTTACCTTCTTTAAACAATGGTTGAGGGGACAAGCCCATAATTAACTCCAAGTGAGCCATTGAATATGGCAGGAGGGGCATCAACTATCAACAAGATTCTAACATTACTTGGTTCTTCGGGAGGTTCGCCACCACCGGGAACATTTGTTCCTCCATCTTCGCTTCCATTTAATACAAGGTGAGTTCCCGCATCTATAACTCTTACGCAATTAACTCCATTTGATGTTGAAGGGTAAGGATTTTCACTTGCATCCGTAGTTGCACTATAAATTACTAAGTTACTATTGCCTAAGAAAACTCCTGCTGATTGTAAAACAACTTCTCTCATACTATTAACGAAATATAGTGGTGGATTTACTTTACTGGGAGGATATGTTTGTGTTGCGGCTCCACCCCTATATTGAACTAAATTTTGCTTCCAATCATTTCCATAAAACACATATTCTCTTCCTGTATTAGTGCCTTCGCTACCAATGCCAGTTATTGTTGCCAGTGATGGCGTTTTGCCCGGAGGGGCCGTTGCAGGGGTGAAAACTGATACATCTGCATCCGCACCTTCTCCACTGGAAGATACTCCCAAGTGAATAGTGTCATTATTTACCCACAATCTAAATGGGTCAAAGTTAGTAGTTGCAGGGGCTTCGTCGTGCTTAAACAATGGATAGCCACCACCACCACCTGAAATAGTTACATCTGTGGCCGCAGTAATTCTTCCTGTTGCATCTACGGTAAATTTTCCTACTGTAGTTGAACTACCATAAGTTCCGGCACTCACACCTGTTGTTTCAAGAGCAGGTGTGGCATCACTTCTCATAAAAGTAGTATTAGTTCCATTATTGGCAGAAGCCCCTATTGTAGCAGAAGGGTTTGCACCACTTGAAAATCCAGTAATTGTCACGGTAGATGCAGAAGTAATTCTTCCTGTTGCATCTACGGTAAATTGTCCTACTGCTGTTGAACTACCATAAGTTGCGGCGGTCACACCTGTTGTTTCAAGAGCAGGTGTGGCATCACTTCTCATAAAAGTAGTAGTAGCAGTTCCATTATTGGCAGAAGCCCCTATTGTAGCAGTAGGGTCAGAAGGTGTAGGGAGTGTTCCAAGACCTAAATTCCCTAAAACAACTTGAGATGGAAGCCCTGCACCGGAGATATTTATAGTGCCGAAGGTAGTTATGGGGCTACCAGTTATAGTTAATGCTGAACTTGTTGCAGTTAATCCTACTGAAGTAACTCCGCTACCACCGCCACCACCGCTTGATTGAATAGTGACTCCACCATTTCCATTATCAGTTAAAGTAAGGTTAGTATCAAGTTGGATTTCAGTAACTCCTTTTACATCGGGAGTGCCAGTGGTTTTCTTAACTTCCAACCCTGCTTTTCCAGCATCGGAACCAGTATATTTATTTGCCATATTTAATCACCTACCTAATTGTTTTCTAATTGCTGGTAGGCGACATCCACATATCCTGATAATTGTTCCGACCAACCTGTGAAGCAAGTTTCCATATCTCCTACATTAAGGCCTTGACCTGTTTTGTTTATGACTCTTAAAACAATTTGCTTAGTAACAGTTAAAGGTTGTGTAAAATGCCATTGTGATTCTAATGGAGTGACTGGCGACCATTGGAAGTTATTCCATTCCATAAATAGTGTTCCATCAACCCATATTTGATATGTCAAGGGTTCGGCTTCAGTAAATGCACCTGCTACTGTTTGATTTGATGTTGATATTTGAGAATGTCCAAAGGATTGAATCCTATACACTTCACCAGCAGAACCTATGTTAATAGTTCCTTGAACACCGGAAACTGTATTTCCGCTTTGTCCGGGGAAATTTGGGTTGCCAGTTCCAGTAGAAGTTGAACCTCCACCAGTAGTTCTAACGATTTGTGATGCCGGTCTTGGAGCAGGTCCGGGAATTGTAGCAGGTGTAGTTGTGTTGCTACCTACTGCGTCTGCAACATTTAAAACAAGAACATCCATATATTCATTGTCACCAATATTAGTTCCTAATGTTGCAGTATCAAAATTATATTTTCCCCTTGAAATTACATTTGCTGAATCACCCTTTGGAACTAAGTGCCAAGGATATCTTGCAGAATCTAACATTCTTGCAAAATCTAAATGCTCAACTGCTGGCCTTACATCTACTCCATAAGTGTGAGGGTCAATTCCCTTTCTTACGGGTGTGGTTTGTTGATGAGAAGGGGTTGAATAACTGTGTGCTGGTAGGGGTTGGTCTTCAACACTTTTTCTAACAAGGCTCATATCAGTTTGAAAAGCCTTTTTTCTGTAGGCTCTCTTAATATCTCTTCTATTATCATTAAAAGCACTCATAGTTGTTTTAACAACCTACTACTACTTAAAAGTTTAGACTCATTCGTGCCTAATATATTGTTCAGCAATGAGGGTAATAATGGCAACAACTCTATCTGCTCCAGCCATAGTTCCCGGACCTCTACATTCAACTGAAACTTGAAGTGGTTGTCTGTGAAGAATTAATACTGGGTTTGAAAACGCAATAGTTTGCTCTCCAGTCTTAATGATGTCGGAAGCACTAAAGGCATTTGAAGGAATTCTATTAGGTCCTGCTTGGATAGAAACATCCCAAAGATATTCTCCCCCCGCCCTTAAACTATTGTAATTTTGCTCATTACCTCCAATATCTACAAAATTGACTTTCATACCATATATCCTTACTTCTTCATTAAAAGATTGGCTTGTATATATTTGTTGTGTATTTACAGTTCCTACGGTTGTTCCTGTATTAAAAGGATGCCTTGTTGTGTATAATTCGGGTTGCGGATTTTGATTTACCATATTTATTCACCTCATTTTAAAATCATTGTTTCTCCAATCAATGTAATTGTAATATCGTTAGTGTCTGCATCAGCAATAGGATTGGTGAATGTAATAATTAGTGGTTGCTTAAAATTAATAGCAATTGGACAAGCAAAAGAAATAGTTTTATCTCTCATGGTGTAAATAACACCTCCATCAAATGCATAAGTAGGAATATTATTCGCCCCAACTGAAATAGTAATTTCAAAATCTTGGAAATCCATTTCTACACCTGTATCACTCACTATCCCATCTACTTTCATAGCATAAAGTAAAACCTGTTCTGCGTGTCCTTGGTTAGTATAAATAACATTGCTTAAAGTATTAGCACCAGTAGTATCAACATTATTAAAGTTAGTCGTAAATATTTCCGGTTGTGGGTCTTGATTTACCATTAAGCAGACCTCCTGTTTTGTGAGTCTGCGCTTTGAGGATATCCCATTTCACCCGGAGCGCAAGCAACTTGAGCAGTAGACAATTCAGCCATCAAACTAATTTTAACAGTTACATTTTGCCCTACTGTTGTTTGGTTAAATCCCCCATTCCACGCTACTTCAACTGAAATAGGTTGTTGGAATAGAACTAAAATAGGTGTAGGAAATACAATAGTTTTTGAATCGCTCGCCATTACGCTACTAACATCAAAGGCTTGGGATGGAACATAACTATTTCCTATCTTAATCCTTGCAGTAAAGTCTGCATCACCAAGATTCATATCTTGACCTGTGCCAGTTACAAACCTATTAACTGCGATGCTATAAATCCTAACTTCTTCCGAAGAGTTTTGATTTGTAAATACTGTTTGAATATTTTGAGTTCCCGCAGTTGCCGCAGATGCAAATGCGTGAGTGGTTGTATAAATTTCAGGTTGAGGGTTTTGATTAGCCATAATTATATCACTCCAATACTGTTTTAATCTCTCTCCTACTACTTAAAACTTTACTCTTGTATTTCCTTCTTCCTTAACCAAATCACTAATAAACACAATAATAGTCCAACATCAATTAAAATACCATAGGGGCCAAGCCTAACACCATCATCTATGGCATCTTGAGGTGTATAAGGCCAATTTACAACAACCCATATTAAAGATAATAAAACCATAAATAATAGTAGTGTGATGGTTTTAATTATTTTCCCCACTTTCGGCATCACATCAAATCCTCAATCAAATAATTCTGCTTCATTAGTGTAAGGAATTTCTTTTGATTCAGCCATATCAACTTCAGTATTCATGTGGGCTGAGTATGAAGTAACATAGCCTTTTGCAACATGATATAAATCTCCTCCTAAATTATCCAATTCATCTTTTAAAGTATTCCCATCTTTAATGCTTTCTTCCTCAAATCTTTTTTTCAATTCAGTAAATAGGTGTATCGTATGATAAAAATCAGCATTAAAAGCCTGTGAAGTTTTTCTTGAAATGTCCTCCGCCGACATTTGGGCTTTGACCGCCAATATAACTGCACCTAAGTTAGTAGCAACAATAAATGCTAATGCATTCCATATAAGCCAATTAGAGGGTTGAATCATTAAAGAGATGCTTTGAACTATTAGTCCAATCAAGACGATATAATAAACCATTGACTTAGCAGAAACAAAGTTATCACCTCTATCAACCATACTCTCCCAGTATTCGGAAGAATATTTATCATCTTGATACGACAAGGTAATTTTCCCCCCTAACAATCATATGCTCAATAGTATTATATCCATATTGGCTCAAAATAGCCCCTACATTCTTTTTCCATTTTCTTTGAGGGTCTACTAAAAATATCTCATCTCTAAAAATCCCTTGATTGGATAACATGATAAAATCTTCAAATGTATAAATTGTTAAGGTATTACCCTCTTCAATATCATATTCTTCTAATTCCATCGTAGCCCTTAATTCTGCAAGTAATTCATCTTGATTCTTAAAAAAATCAGAACCTAATAGAGAAATTATTTCCTCATCAACACCTATGCCAACATTCATCCTTTCTTCAACAATAGCCCATTCCCTTTCAAAAATGACATCCCACTCTTGCCTACTGGCAAAATACTCATTACCTAAAGAATTACTCCTATCAATCAAATAAGATTGCCTACTGCTCAATAAATAGTTCTGCCACTCAGTTAGCATTTGTTTATTGGGTAATTGATTATCCCCTTCTTCATTATGTTGGAGTGGGAGTTTTTGAATAGGTTCCCCAGTCCCAACTATTTTTTCTTTAGAAGACATAATTATAATATATGTTTTTACCTATTTAAGGCTTGCTCTCAAGAATTCCACAAGCCATGTTTCCTTTTCAAATAAAGTGCAGATAAAACATTACCTACAATTGTTGCTAAAGTCCCACCCATAAATCCTATTATGAGTGGATACAACATAATGGTTTTAACTTCTTTCTTCGTCAATTCGGTGTCATTTTGCAACTTGTTTTGAATTTCGGAAGCAAATTGCCTTTGGAAGTCTATTTGATATAAACTTAGGAAATTCATTACTTCATCATAACCCCATACTTCACCCATATAATAATGCTCATTTTCGGAATAGCCTTCTTGAGCCATTAATTCTGCTCTCATTTCAGCATTGGGTAGGAACTTAACAGTAATTTCTTCAAGAGTTTTATCTATACCTGCAATATCTACGCCTTTGATTGAAGTTTGAAAAGCATTAATTACTCCTTTTAAGAAATCTCTCATTAAATCTCCTTGTTTTAATTGAGTTAGGTCATAAGTGAATGCCTCAACACCACCTCTTAAAGTATCTACCTTTGCTTTAATACTATTTCCTTGTATATCAAGGTTTTCTGCCCTTTTAACACAAGAGCCACTTGAATAGGGTTTAGGACCCACATATTTATAACCATCCCAACAAGGGCCTTGAGTTCCTTTTTGATATTCGGCTCTATATGCCGCCACCTTTTTAGCAATAGCCTTAGGTTGTTTAGAGAATTGTTTCCCTGCCCTTTTAGCCTTTCTTTTAGCGGCAGTAGTTTTGGCATACTCTTTTTTAGTTAAAGCGTCAATTGCCTTAGAGGGTAAGTATCTTTCACCCGTTACTGATGATTTCTTACCCGACTTAGTTTTCCACTTTTGGTCGCCCCACTCCTTTAAAGATTTTTGAGCCTTAGTTCTCTTAGAGGATTTGTAAGGTTTAGCACCTTTTTTCTTCATGGCTTTTTCATATTCATCCGCCAAATGTTGAGATTTTCTCGCTGACCATTGACCTGACTTAGTTCCATAAATGTTTTTACCTTTAATACTCTTTAAAAGTTTAAGTCTAACCTTAGCACCTGTTTTTCCATAAGTTTTTTCATACTTCTTCAATTTAGCCGCATCGGATTCTGCTTCATAAGATTCTGCATTCATTATGGGTTTAGTAATGTAATTAGCACCACACTTAAAACAAGTGCAATAAGTTCCAAATCCTTTTGAGTTTATTGTATGCATTTCAGTTCCACAATTAGGGCATGAATAACAACCTCTTACTATTTCTACACCTTCTGCATCCTTTAAAATATTATCCCACATCTCTAAAAATTCATTAGGCTTATACCATTTTGCTTTCTTGTAAAATTCATTATTTTGGTCGTATGCGATAGTATCAATTCTTTCAACTATTCCGCCCTCTTCATCATATTGTCTTTTAGAAGGGTCAATGAGTGTGCCATCGTTTAATTTAATCCAAGTATGAGGGTCGGGATAATCCCATTCGTTTGCATCAGCAGATTTTGTCCATACATATCCTTCAATCACAAAAAAATCATCAATTCCTTGAGAAAGTAATTTTTTAGTTTCAGCAATCGCTACTTTATCACAAATTCCTTTTTTATTATAATCCAAGTAATCTTCTGCTCCTAAAGCGGCTGATTGCTTTTTAGCCCAATCAACACCGGAAGTTCCACCCCACAATAACCACGCAATAGTTCCTGCCGTTGGACCACCATCCGGTTTCTTTTTAGAAGGAGCGTAATTTTTTCTGTGCCTATTGAAAGCAGACATTCTCCTAACATCATGCTTTGAAACTGAACCGCTTGAAATTTTCTTAGCCCTTGTCACTCCTGAGTCAATTCCAGCCTTTCTTGCTTCGGCAGGACTCATTCCACCTCTACCCCACTTTTCTCTTAATCTAAGCCCTCTTTTAGCATTATTTACTGCGGCTTGAGGAGGGTTATATGCTTCAAAAGTTTCTGCAAACTTTCTATTCCTTTTAGGGTCCATCTGCTTAATTTTTCTCAGCCAATGCTCGGTTGAGCCAACTTTAAATTCTTTAGGAACTCCATAATCTTCTACCCAATCCATAAAAACATCAGGTTCATTATACAAAAGATAAAAAAACTGGTCTTTAGATTGAAATGGCAATCAAATCACTCCTAAGGTTCATCTTTAGCAATTTCTTCTCCAATTGCCAATCCAATGATTGCAAAAGGAATAGCCATCAATAAATAGTCGCTTTTCTTGAAGGCTCTCTTAGGCCAACCGTTTTCTTTGTGAATTTTGAGGATGTTCACAATCATTGATGCTGAGAGTGCGGCAGAACCTACGGCAGGAATTAAGATGGCTCTCCAAGCATTTCTTGAAGTCATTTCCTCGGCTGAACACTCTACCATAAATTTATTAATGGCTTTCCACTACTTAAAGATTATGATTTTTTAAATTTATCAAATAGTTTTCTAATCTCTTTAGGGGCTAATACTGCACCCAAGGCTCCGATACCTAAAAGGCCAATTAGTTTTTTAGTAATCTTCGGTGATTCTTCTGCCGCCATAATCTTTGAAAAGTCTACATCAGGATTAGCACATCTCGCACATAAATACCCGTAATCAATTCTCATCATTTCATCATCATAACCAAACCTACCACATTGAAAACATGAAGTTGCATCAGCCTCAAAAGATTCTGCCGATTGTTCTTTCATCTTGTTCTCTAAAGCGCAGGGGCAGGTTGAACTACAAGGGCTAATTCCTTGATACATACATTCACAAGGATTCTTTTTAGTTGCCCCGCAACAACAGGAATCTTTCTTGAGTTTTCTTTCTTCAAAGGTTTCAGCCGTATATTTTCCCCTAATTTCATCTTGTTCCCAATACTCTAACTGGGGTGCTTGAGTATAATACCATTCTTGACCCTCATAGGTAAAAGTAATTACACAAGGAACATTTTCAAATGCCTTAATCTGCATAACGGTATTTTTAGGTAATTTTTTGAATACTGTTTTCATGGTTTTCCATATATACCTTGACCCACCTATATAAATCAAATTATCAATAACCTCCAATTTTCCGATTTTAAGGAGTTCTCCCCATGTAATTTGAATGCCTTTTACAGAATCATAATTGACTTTAGGGAGATTATAAATTGAACCCGATTCTATTAGTGGTATTCCATTTTCTATGGGTGTCAATAATTTTTGGGGGTCATGGTCATTAACAAGAGGATAGACTTTTTGAGAATAAAAGCCTTGATTCCAAATATCCTTATCTGTAAATGGTGGGATTTTTTCTTGATAAGATTTCTCGGCTTCAAACTCTTCTGCCCCATACCTTTCACCATGAGATTCTTCTTCATGTTCTGCCCAATCCATCAAAGGAACATTCCCGTGTGATTTGGACTCTTCTTCTAACCACTCTTTGAAACTTACATCTTTACCATGAGTTTTCATTTCTTGCTTGCCCCAGTCTTCAAATTCAACATTGAAAGGTAAGGATTCTGCGGCCATATATAATTCCCCTAATTTGTCCAATTCTTCATCGGTGAATTTCAAGGTATTAGAATAATGAGAGTTAAGCCTGTCGGATTCAGCCTCAAAACTGGTTGAATTAAAGTCACTTGGCACGAAAGAAAGGGTATCTTCGGCATAAAGTGTATCCTCAGGATTTCCGGCATCTTGATAGGGGCTATAGCCCTCTATTAAAGCATCAATTAAATCAGCATTTTGGTTGTGGAATCCAAGAATCATACTTAACCCATCATCAGTAACTGTTGCTGAAACAGTAGGAGGTAATTCAAGCATGAATTTATAATAAACATCTACAGGGACTGTAGCAGTATTTCCATAAGTTAAATCCATTGGTGCTTCTTCTGCGCCATGAGTTAATCTTACTTCGGGCTTAGGCCTATCAGCCCACCATCTCGGATGGAAATCATCACCACTAAAGCAACAAGAACTGCAATCCATATTAGCATCGTTATCAATTCTTAATTCTTCCTTTGTAACTCCACAACATGGAGCAATCAATACTGATTCATCTCTTGTTGATAAATAATGCCCTTGAGCATCCGGCCCCATAATGTTCCATACTTCGGCAGGAATATTTTCTTCAAAGATTATTGCGTTTGGTTCGGCCTTATATACTTTATTATATGTTTCGGCATCAAATGATTCCGCATCCATTACTGAATCTACTGCAACTTCAGTGGCAACATCTTCTACTTCATCAATTACCTTTTTATCTTCTTTAGTAATCTTTTCAGTTTTCTTATCTACCCTCTCTACTGTTTTAGATTCAGCATTCTTTTTTTCTGTGGCTGAAATTTCTCTACAAATCTTGTATCTCAAATCTAAAGAACCATCTTTCTTATAATGTTTAGCCGTAAGGTCACTTCTCATATCTTCAGCATCATCTTCTGCTTCAAATCTTCCAATTTCTTGACATTTATCGTGGTCTGTGCAACCTTCTATCGGATTACACCTATGACAATAAGATTCCTCACAAGCACTACCCTTCCCATCATCATCACAAAAGATTATGTGGCCTTCATAATCCATCTCGCCAACAGTATCTGCCTCTTGAAAAGCAATTTCAGCCCCAAATACTTCTCTTTCTTCTATAGGGTTTTTAGACATTTTACTTAATAAGTCTTGAGCAGTATCTTGATTTGTAAATGTAGAAATTTTATGGCCTTCATAATTTCCTTTTACTGACCACTTAATTCCTCTTTTGGTATCTAAACTATTGATTGATTCAACTACGAATTCAACCTTTTGTTTTAAAGGTCTGCAATATCCTTCATAAGTCACCATAGGTATTTTTACACACTCTTACTACTTAAGGTTTTATACAGGAATTCATTATCCCATATAATGATATGATAGTGAAGGTTGCCCTAATGCACTCCCATATTCGCCAAAGATGTTTAAACTTGAATTAGAAGGGGCTAATTGAAAAGCGGAAGGGTCGGTTAAGACATTGTAAGAAACTTCTTGAGCCTTTTTAACTTCTGCTTCTTTTTCCTCTTCGGCTTCTTTAAGTTTATCTTCTGCCTTATTGAGTATTTTTAAGTGATATTCAGTTTCTGCTTGAGCAACTGTCCCTCTTGACAATTTACCAGCACCCCACCCAAATAGGAATGAGCCTGAAACCATAGCCATAGTTTTCCAATTTCCTTCAAAAATTTGATTTTGCTCATCTCCCTTATTTTTCACATAATCAAAGGCTAATGCCATTAAAATTCCAGTTCCGATGGATAATGGTGCTGAAATTGAAAAGTCATTTAATTCAGATTTCCAACCGGGGATAGGAGCGACAAATCCTGCTAATGCGTTAGAAGTTTCACCCTCTTCACCATCTTCCTTAGATTCTTCGGCTTCGTATGCTTCCAGCCTTGTTCTCAATTCTTTGAAATCAACCATTGTTTCACCTCAGTAGCCTTTAGCGACTCCTGCCTCATTTAGATAAGCATATGCCATATAGCCACCTGCAACTACTCCTAATGGACCTAATAGCATATTTCCATCACCTCTCTTTAAATAGTAATATGCACCTTCAAAAGTTTCAGCAACACCTACAACCATCATCCCTAATGCTAAGGTATAACCTGCAATATGAAGAGGATTAGACTCTTGCGAATAAAACTTTTTAGGTAGTGTTAGTAATCCCACATCATCACCTCAAAGTCCAAAAGACCTTCCATTAAAATTTTGACCTATGGATTCAACACTCATTGCCAATGTAGCCTCATTTGCTTGGCTTGCAAATTGACCAGCCGCCCTACCCATACCCATTCCTTCAACAGAAACTGGATTTTGTAGCGAGCCATAATCATTAACCTTTACACCATCTACTTCATATTGGGTGTATTCGGCATCCTTTCTTTCAAAAATGGATTTTAACCTATCTCTTTGAGTGTATGCAACATAGGCGGCAAGCCCCAGTAGTAAAATATTTTTAAGATTTACATTAGCCATACATCAGTATTTGACTCACGACTACTTAAAGATTATCTTTAGGAGTTGATAGAATATTCCTTAAAAATTGAGCCGCAAAGAGAAAGCCTCCAATTCCCAATACAGGGTAAATAGGATTTCTCAACAGATTGGGTGTGTCCATAAGGGCTATGTCTAACCCACCAATTACAGACCAATCATAGGCTATTTCAATACTTTGTGGCGGTTTTATTTGCGTATCAAAAACTACTGATTTGGCAGGGGCTAAATCATATATTACCATATTTAATTGTGGGTCTTCATATTCAGTCATTACGGCAATATCTGTAGCGAAATAAGCATATTTTTTAGGCCCTAAAGACCTATCAACCAATGTGGCTTTACAAAGTGCAATTTTCCATACTGGTGCGCTCCAATCATCGTGGTTAATATTAATCCATCTCTTACAATAACCACCTTGCTTAGGTAGGGAATTTTTATTATTAGACCCTAATGTAAATGGGTATGAAACCCCCATAAGTTCCATATTCACACCTGACCCATACCAATACTCAAGGCTAATAAAGTAGTGAATGCAAGGGCAGAAAACTTGATTATTTGGGTTTGAACTTGCTTTTTGAAATCAATGATGGGAGCCATTTCTGTTTTAAATTCATTAAGTGAATTTTCTATGGTAGAGAAGTCTTGATGCATTAATTTAAAATCAGTCTTTAATTCATTGATATCTTCCTTTAAATCACTAACTTTCAAATCAGTATTCTCTTTTAAATGTCCTAATTCTGCTTTTAAATAGTCGGAGGATACTACACTATTAGAGATTTTTTTTAGTTGCTCAAGAACTTCTTCTAAATGAGAGTTATTGACATCCATAATGCAGTATCTGTTTTTCGTCTATTTAAAGATTTGTCTAACTGTGATAATTATCTTGCTTTTTCGCTGAAGGAATTAGAGAATTTCTCATGTCTTTGACACATTTCATAGCCTCCATAATAATATCTTGAGATATTTTACTATTTTTTTCTTGAGAAATGATAAATGCAGACATTACTACTTCTCTAATGTAGGCTCCCGTCATGCCTTCGGATTCTTTAGCCAATTTATTATAATTAATTTTCTGAGTAGGTAAGTCTTTAAGATATTTTTTAAATATGTGTTCTCTCAAAATTTTATCGGGCAATCCAAATTCTATCCTCAAATCAATTCTGCCCGGCCTATCTACAAGAGCAATGTCTAAGTGCTTAGGGTAATTAGTAGTGGCTAAAGTCACCACTCCTTCATTACTACCGACACCATTAAGACAATTTAAAAATTCACCTAATAGTGGGTGATTGCCACCCTCTCTTCTATCTAATCCTCCTAATGTGTCAATATCTTCAATAATTACAATTGAAGGAGATAATTTCCTCGCTACATTATAAACTTGTTTAATATCACCTACATTACTCACACTATCACTCGTAACATAAATTTTGGTGCAATCAACTTGGTTAATGATGGTTTCACATAGTAAAGTCTTGCCAGTTCCGGGAGGTCCAGTAATTAAAACACCTCTTGATGTAGGCAACCTTAATTCTTTATAGTGTTCTATATTGGCTACAAAATTAACAATATTTCTATTTATTGTATTCCTATAATCTTCACTAATTACTATACTTCTCCAATCTCTTTTTTCAAAATCAACATAATCCCAATTTGTATTGAATAATGAGTTTTTCAACGGGCCTTCAGTTTTAAAATATTCTTTAACTTCATTCCAAAAACCTCTAAATCCGATTCCCTTAGTAGAATATGCAGACTCAATATCTAAAAAGAATTTATCGCCATCATTGTAAGGCATCAACATTAGGACTAATTTATCTTGGGTTTTTTTAGATTTAAGAAAAATTACACAATCTATCAATAAATGTTCCTTTTCATGTAAAGATATTTTAAAATCATAACCCTTAGGAGGTCTTTCAGATAGTTGCTTAGAATCATAATTACAAGTTTTAATAATTTCATAATCTCTTTTGATAACTTCCCACATACATTTTAAATATGAAGCGACTTTATAATGTGTTAAATTATAATACTCGCTACTATAGTCCTCGTCAATAAAGTAATCATTTATGTCGGATTGTCTTAAATCGGCTCTTTTTTTATTTTCTTGATTCAAGTGGATGATAAATTCATATAACTTATTCGCAGGAAGATTAATATTCCCAAAATCAGTTTCAATTATGATGTCTTCAATAGCCATACTTTATTATTTGCAAAAGACCTACTTAAAGTGTTTCTATTTCATATTCTTCTTGACTAATTACTGAAACTATACTCCCACCACCTAAGGATGTGAAACCTAAATCCTTTCCATGAGTTAAATTATTTTTTAATGTTTCCTTTTGAGAGTTATTCAAATCTTGAGCATTATCAATTATTTCTAATCTTTCTTGCATAGTAAATCTTTTATCAATTGCCATATCAACAAGGTCTAACTTTTCATCATTACATTGATTAGATAATTGTTCGTCATGACAAATCCTAATAGCACCATCATAGTGTAAAAATTTACTACCATAACCTTGAAGTAAAGCATCTATCAATAAACAAGTATCTTCTCCAAGAGATAGAGTTTCATCAAACAATTCAGTTTTTTCCAACACACTTCTCTTCATAACCATCGCTGAGAACCAAATTACTGCATTAGAGTGAAACAAAGCATGATATTTATAAGGTATAAAATTAACTATTTGGTAGCATTGTAAGGATTGTGTTTTAGAAATATTAATGCCTATTTTATTATCAATCATAATAGTTTTCAAATCAATTAGTTGATTTTCAGTTTGTATCTGCTGGACCATAGAAAACCACACGGCTAATCCTTCATCATCTATCTCAATAGATTCACTCATAAACTTTAAATGATTTAAATTCCAAACATCGTCACTATCTAAAAAAGCAACATAAGGATTATCACCCATTTTAATTATTTGATTCCTCGCTTGTGAAACTCCAGTTCCTGATTGCCTAATAATATTAAATTGAGGGTATTTGGAGAATACTTCAAGCATATCATCATACCTGTTCCATTCGTGAGGAGTGCCATCACAAATCCAAACTTTGTATTCATTAAATGTTTGTTTATTAACTGATTCTAAACACTTCTTTAATAGGTGTATAGGCGTTTTATAAGTCGGTATAATAATATCAAACATAATTTTAAATTAGCGAAAACCTATTTAAAACTTTGTAATAAATTGACCCTATTAAGGTATTCAATTTAGTGAATCGTGGAACAGGGGGCAGGAGAATTAACTCCTGTGTGCGCCCCCCTGCCCATTAAACAATTAGTAGTTCACCTACTTAAAGTTTTTCATTACTCATTGGCTTGTCCCTCATTAGAAGACATAGTTATATTTCTCTCATAAAGATTTCTTTTAAACATATCTACATTTTCAGGAGTTACAGATATTGCCGATTCTACAAGCCTTAATGCAATAATTGAATCTACACCATCATATAGGGTGTATTTGAAAAAGGCTTGCAATTGGCCTATCTGTTCGCAATGTAGTTGATTCCTCCCACCATCTGCTAAAAAATCATTAAAGCAAGTAATTGTCATATCCCATGTTTGAGTAGGCAATATATAAACGGGGGGTTGTTTTCTTTCTAAGCAAACTGAAAATTGTGTGGTGAGAGGGTAGGGTGCTACATTGCCGGGCAAACCGTTTCTTGGCACACCATCGGAGTCTTTGAAATAACCAGTAGTATTAACAATAAATTGAATATATGCCCTTGGACCCCCTAAAGCATTTTTAATTTTTCTATCTCTATAATTTGAGGTAGGCCATGTTGCACCATTCAATCTACCGGGAAAAAAGACTGTAGGGGTGCAACCAAAATTCTCTACTACTATAAATTGCATTTCTTTGGTTTTAGCCTTGTTTTTAATATTATTGCCTTTCCCCCCTGTGAAGATAGAAGTTGCAACTCCTAAATCCATTACACTTGGGCCAGTCCATTCGTCGGAATCATCCTGTAACTCTTGAATTTGTATTGTGCAATCATTTCCACTTCCACCTCCAATCAACCTTACAATATCTCCTACCTTATAGCCGTTCCCATAAGCGAAAGAAGTGACTCCTAACGCAGTAACTTCACCACCACCACCTACCGAAATAACACTTATCCCTAAGCCACTCCCACTCCCTGTAACGGCTTGAGTAGAATAATTGGTAAATGCAGTATAAAGAGTTCCGGGAGTAACGATGGATGATAGATTGTCCAATAAACTTACAGGACCTGCGGGGGCAGTTCCCTCACCGTATAAATCCCAAGCATAAATTTGACTCCTCATTGCCATTAATTAACCCCTCCAGTTTGGGTAAGAGATTGTAGGTTGTTGGCTAATGCTTGTTGTTTATACCAATCTAAATTATCAAGATTTACTGGAACTCCCATCTCCATTAAGTTATTAGCGATTAGGGCATCTGCACCATCATATTGCATATAATATACCATACCCCCTACACTTCCACCGCCGTTATCTCCACCTCCAAGAATTCCTTGAGATGTAAAATATTGCATTGTCCATGTTTGGCCGGGGAGGATATATAGTGGCGGATTTAGTTTAAAGGAGGGTATGGAAATAGCACTACCATTATTGCTTGCCGCAGAACCTGTATCAAAAGGTGCGGCACCACAAGGGTAGGGTATTGCCTTAGCAGGAATTCCTTGAGAAACTGCGCCATCGGGGTCTTCAAAATATGAAGTTGTATTAACGACTACTTGAAGACTACTTCCGTTAGTAGGGGTGACTCCTATATCTTCCAATACTATGAATTGAGTTGCCCTTGTTGAGGGGGGGATACTTGTTTGATTTCCAACAGTTCCTACAAACATATCATAAGGTTGATTTGCTACAAGTGTTATAGTCCTTCCATTGATGGGGATTTTTTGTGAAGGGCCGGAAGTTTGACTTTCATCAATATTAGACCATTCCCATGTTTGGTAACTTACTGACATAACTTTTAATATCTAACACGACTATTTAATACTTCACTTTTTTTAAAATTAAAAAAAGCCCCTCTCCTAAACATTCCCGAAGGAGGTCTAAGAAAGGGGCAACCCTACTCCCGAAGGAGAAGAGTTAATTGAATCTTTTTCACCTATTGGTTAGGGAACTCAAGCCTGAGGAGCAGGTGCAGATGCACCGCTAATCAAGGTTCTCTTATACCAATCAACATTGCCCGGATTGACGGAGATACCCATCTCTAACAACTTGTTAGCGATTAGGGCATCAGGACCATCGTAAAGGGTGTATTTGACGAATGCTTCGGAAGCACCTGAAGCAGTTGTTGGGTTAGGTTCGTATGCAGTATATTGCACATCCCAAGTTTGTCCCGGCAACACATACACATCAGGGTATAGGTTGAAGGATGGCTGGAACGCAATTGTCCTTGGGTAAGGAGCCGCAGTTCCCGGCACACCGTCGTTTCCAACATTGTCAGGGTCAAGGAAGTATGAGGTTGTATTAATAACAACTTGCACATACGCTCTTTGTCCTGTTTCACCAGCAACACCACCATCTGCGGCGGCGGATGCGTCGTATCCAGTTGGGTCGCAACCAATATCTTCAATAACCACGAACTGAGTTGCGGTTGTTTCGGCTGGCTTGGTGATGTTGTTACCAATGCTTCCGATGAAGATAGAGTAAGACCTACCTGCACTAACAACGGAGGAAGTTCCACCGTGAGAGGCTCTTGAGTTATTCCAAGCATACACTTGACTTCTCATTGCCATTAAGCAACACCTCCAGCCATAGCAGGAGCAGACGCTTGTTCAATAAGCGTTCTCTTATACCAATCAACATTGTTTGGGTTCACGGTAACACCGAGTTCCAACAACTTGTTAGCGATAAGTGCATCCGGTCCATCGTAAAGAGTGTATTTAACGAAGCAAGCAACACCAGTAGTTGTTGCACTTGACGAACCAAGAACATCTTCTGTAGGGGTGTATAGAACCGACCAAGTTTGTCCCGGAAGGACATAAACATCAGGGTATAGGTTGAAAGAGGACAAAACATTGTCGGAGCCACCAGCAGTAGACGGTGCGCCAACTGGGTAAGGGCTTGCTCTTCCCGGAATTCCACTCATGACGGTAACATCAGGGTTTTGGAAATAATCCGTTGTGTTTATTCTAACTTGGGCTGAACCGCCGTTGTGAGGCGAGGCTGAAATATCTTCAATAACCACAAACTGAGTTGCGGTTGTTTCGGCTGGCTTGGTAATGTTATTACCAACGCTTCCGATGAAGATATCCAGTGCCTGATTTGCGGTTACAGTCTGCGCCAGCGCACCTGCGGACCTTCTAACTGAAGTTCCGAAGTTCGCCCATTCATATATTTGACTTCTCATTGCCATATCTTTTCACTTTCCATTTTCTTTGCCTTTGCTCTAACCGAAGTCGGAGTTTTAAGACAATATATAATATGTATTTATTACTACTTAAAGGTTTTTATTTTGTGAGAGTCGGTAATAAATTAAATTAAAAAAAGCCCCCTGCCTACCTTTGTAAGCAAGAGGCTATCCTGTTCCCGAAGGAAAAGGGTTAATTGAGTCTTAATATGTCTTAGTTATCAATTTAAAAATCAATAATCGCAGGGCCATAAACTTCATCCCTAACGCCAAGAAGGTCGCCACCGCTAAGTAGCATTCCTGCGCCAAGTGATAGCGGCACAAGACCCATTAGGGCAAGAGGGGTGATTGCAATGTTAAGAATAGGGAGTGTAAATAAGTCCCTGTTCACAAAGCCGCTTACTGCACCAGCATAGCCGAGAGTGGTCAAACCAACCACGACTAAAGAACCAGCAACTAATATATGCATAATTTCCATTTTTGTTCACCTTTCATTTTTTATTCTATTTTTTTCTTACATCATTCTCCTGCAAGAACCAAGAACGCAGACACCACTAATAAGAAGGCCAACGCCCACCAATTGTTGTGCGCCTACAGTCATTCCACCAACGCTCATAGAGAACGCTGGAAGGAATCCAAGCACAGGTTGAGCCTCAGTAAGTAATAGGTGAAGACCACCAACTACTCCAAGTGCGCCAACCAAACATTGTCCAGTTCTACCGGAAAACCAATAACACATTTTATTAAACATTTTTTTCACCTTATTGTCCGATTATGCTCCCCATACCTTCAACACCGAAAAGATTTCCGATGCTTGTGGTTTTAGAGGAATATCTGAATTCTTCGGCACTTCCATACCATTCAGGCACTCCATTCATAGGGGAGGAGGGGGTCATAACATGGCTTGTTTCAGCCGTTTCCCAAGGATTGGTAACTTTGTTCAAGCCACCAGTAGCCCAAGTAGGAGTTGTAGGTTGCATCATCTTTGGAGAGTATGCCTCAGGATTTGACTCTTCAACAGTTGCTCCACCTTCTTCAGCATTTTGCATTCCGTTCCAGTTTTCTTGATAGTCAGTATTTGACCTGTCTAAATCGTCATCTTCAGCCGCTTGTCCAAGAGTCCTTCCGCCATAGTCTTGACCAGTAACTCTTCCATCATCAGCCATTGGAAGTCCCATTCTATCAGTAGTAACTCCAGTTTCAGCACCAAGTCCAAGAGTTGGTGCGCCTAATGAACTTAGAAGCCTTCCAAGTCCAACGCCACCAACAACGACTCCGGTAATTTGAGTTGCACTTCTTAGTGCAGGATTCATGAGCCTTCCTGATAGTCCATAGCCGTAAAGACCAGCACCAACAAGGAAAATACCGCCGGATGAAACAACTTGTCCAATTGTGCTACTAAAGGATAGTGAACTTACTAAAAGACCACTAACTGTAGCACCAGCAATAATACCACCGACACCACCTAAAAATTCTGGACTCATACCTGTATCAAAGGCATCTTCGCCCATATCATAAACATCATCAATGTATTGCATTTTTTCTCACCGTGTTATTGACCCATTTCACTTACGACTACTTAAAGATAGCGATTCAAAAGGTTCTCCTTAATAGTGGATTAATTCCCGAAATTCCAGTCTGCTTAGTTAATTGCATCCCCTTTGGAGAGGTAAATGGTGTGGTTTTAGGGGCAATTGCACTATTAGGAGTTGTAGAAAGAACTGCTCTTGGAACAGGGCTATGATTCATAACTCCTATTTTCTTACTCATAACTTGTTCAGCCGACTTTGCATTTTGAGGAACTGCATGAAGTTCAAAATTAGGGCCTAATGAGGACATTACTCCTTGCATAGCCCCTTCCATTTGTGTTTTAGTTAAAGAGTTCTTAATAGCATCATCAAGATTCATAATTATACATGGACTTTTTACTACTTAAAGATTTACCCAAGAGGTGTGAGGTGACTTCTTCCATTCAAGACGGCTTGAATTTTATTTAGTAGAGTTTTGTGGTCTTCAACGGCTGAAAAGTAATAAGTATCTTTTAAGGGGGTAGATTTAACAAAAGAATTACTTAACAAATATTCCTTAGCCTCTTTTTTATATGGAACTTCTTTTAATTCTTGATTTAAGTAATGAACATCAGTAATTATTGAAACATTAGTAAATTGGGTTAATTCAACAAAATAATAACTATATCTCCCTGCTTTGTCCATGCTCAAAAATCTTGAACTAAATAAAAAGTAATATTTTCTTTTAACATCTAATGCAGGTTTTTGTAAATTAGTCCATTCAGTAAAATTTAACCAACCACCCTCATAAAGAACTCCTTTGGCTATAGATGGTAAATATAAAGTCCTCTTTATTGCATTAACCATCAAAACACCTCAAAAAGCCTCTATTGTAGAATCATTAGTCCAAGAAAACTTTAAAATCTTTTTTATTTTCCTTTTCAATAAACTCATGGTTTCACATTCGCCAATAAAATATTTCTCTAAATATTGATATTGTGTTAATTTTTGATAATCAGTAATTTGTTTAGCAAGTGAATTGACATTTAATCCAAAATCAGCCACTTTAGAATCGGTATATCCTAAGACACTTAATTCTATAATATTAAAATTTAATTTAGATGCAATAACATCACAATAAACGATTGCATAATTAGAAATACCATCTGTTAATTTTTTAGATAAGAATACTATTGCTATATCCTCCTGATACTTCATTTCAATGAAAATTTCATATAATTTAGGATTGTTCAATTTTAATTCTTCATTACTTAACCAAATTTTTTTATTATTTGACCAAACACCTCTATAATCCTTCGGAAGTAAATTCAAAATTTAGCCCCCTTTAAAGCCTTTTGAGTATCTTTAACCATATCGTCAAAATCCGAAACAAAACCTAAATAAGTATAATACATATTTTCATCATTTGCTAAATCTAAATGGGTAAGTCCTTCGGGAAAATATTCCTCAATTTCACTAACCACATCATTTAAAGAAAATACGCTCTTTACTGCAACACCATATCTAAATATTGCCTTGATGTGAATAGAAGTTCCAAAAGTTTTAGAAATCTTGTAATTTCCAACAGCCATCATCAATTGTTCCCACCCATCCGGTTGTTGCCCTTGTAAATCTGTAGTGAAAAAAACCATAAAGTTCTTTCCTTTCAAATCTTTATATTCTTTAATTTTTTTAGGAAATCTGTCTTCTAATTCTTCATAAAATACTACTTCATCCACCCATGAAGCCCCTAAAGAACTCATATAGTAATTTTCAACCGATTCAGGAAATTTTAAAAAACCCAAACAATCACTTCCTATTTATAAGGTAGGGAATAATTATTGAAATACCTGCAATTCCTCCAATAACCGGCCAATGTTTTTTAGAGGGTTTCTTAGTATTATTTATTCCCCTTATTTCTTCAGCCCTTTTTATTGAATCTATGACTGTAGAGATGCCATCAGCAGATTCGGGAATGAAACTATTTAATTCATTAGGTTTAGCCCTCTCTACAAGGTATCTTGTATCTTCCAGTGAAGTATTTCTATAATTTTCCTTACTCCAAGCCGCCGCACCAATTGAAACTTGCCAAGGCTTATAATCATAACCTTGTGACTTCAATTTCGCAATAACTCTCGCTAAACTCCTATTCCCCATTTCATCATCAAACAACCATTCTTCATAATCCGACAAATCCATAGTGGCAATTAATTCAAATTTAGTATTTTCTACTTGTGTTTCAGCATCAAAGGTTTTTTGACTCATATCTGCGGTGTAACAAGTAAAACAACATCCGTGTTTGCTGGCGCAACCGACATCCTTTTTAGATTGAATATAAGTTTCACATTTAGAACATTGAACTGGTAACATAGATTGAGCCTTAAGAATTATCTTTTCTTGCTCAGATTGAAAACTAATTAATGATTCCATAAACTGGTTTTCCGCTTCGGAAATCTCAGTAGCCTTACTATCAATGTCGCTTGCTAAAGATAGAGTAGTTTCTAATGTTTCAGCCCCCTTGTCTTTAAGAGGTTCAGCGTCTTCAAAAATTGATTCTAAAGATTTATGATTACTGTCGGAAACATCCATAAGTTTTTATTAACCTTACCGCTACTTAAAACTTTTGCATTCATTCTAATTCATATTTTAAAGATTTGATTAGATTTTTAGGAATTTTGATAATGTGTTTTCCATTAGATTTGGGTTCAGCCCAAGCAGTAATAATCTGTGCTTTTCTATTAACAACATAAATGAAAGCAAGGCTTTTGTGACTTATATCATCATAGATAGTTATATCTCTAATGAATTTCTTATCTTTGGGTGCAGTAAATACTATGATATTATGTTTAATTTCGTTATAGTGGTGTAAAGTCAGTTTAGGAATGTTAATTTTATTATTTTTAGATAGCCTATCTCTTTTACAACCGGATGTAATAAGTTTATCTTTATTTTCAGCCATTACTTCGTGAGGATATCCAGCCTTAATCTTAAAATAATCAGTAGCCTTAAAAGGCTTAGTCGGTGAACTCATCTTATTAATTTGATGGTCAAAGGAATTAAAATACTTTTCATACCAATCGGGCATAAACACCTTCGTATGAAAGTGCCTTACATCATCATCAATAGAAAGTTTAACTCCTTGTTTTAACAACAAGTCACCTATATTCATAAAGATAAGTTATTTACTTACCTATTTAAACTTTGTTTATCTTCTCTTAGAAAACCAAGAACCGGATAGTGCGGCAATACCAACAACTAATGCTGATGCGGCCCAACCATTCAATCTAAATCTATCTACAACTGGAAGTTCTTGGAACCATTCAACAATATCGTCTGCTTCCATCATTCTTGGGTCAAAGTCTTCAGGATTATCAAATGGAGAGTAATCATCAGGACTGTAATCGTGACTTTCGGCTCTCATTTGACCAAAGTTGTTTCCTTCACCAACATCACCAAATTGTGATTCAACCATGTTTTCTTGTGCTTCGTATGAATCAGGGTTGTGTAGTTTGTTGTTTTCATGCCATGCTTTGAAATCAGCATCGCTCATACACCCATCACAAACCATTCCAACTTTAGGAACGAGATAATCTTCTGTTGCGTCTTGCTTGCACTTTACACATCTGTAACCTTCTTCAGCCGCTTGACCAATAACTTGTCCGTTGAAATCTTGTCCGATAACATTGTCATTGACAAATTCACCGAATACTTCAGGGTCGGCCATTCCGTCACTACTGTAACCTTCTTCAGCCGCTTGACCAATAACTTGTCCATTAAAGTCTTGACCAACAATGTTGTCATTGACAAATTCGCCAAATATGGCAGGGTCAGCCATTCCGTCACTATCATAGCCTTCTTCTGCGCCATGCACATCTTCAGCACCTTCTACAACTACCGGATTAACTCTCGGTAGATTTTCTGCATTCATTTCTTCTGCGTTCATTTCTTCTATTTCCATATTTTCGGCCTCCATTTGACCTATTGTTGTTTCTGCCTCAGCAACAGTAACTTCTTCTGTTTCTTCTCCATCACCATTAAGTTCTTCAACAAAGGCTTGAATTTCACTTTTATCATCTGTATCATCGGCAATGATATAATTAACCATAAATCTTGCAGGTGCTTTAGAAGAAGCACTTTCAGTTAGGTTTTTATACCTTTGTGCTAATTGTCCTAATGCAAATGCCTTAGTTTTGGTAGTAGTATTTTCAGGTTGCCCAATTCTTCCTTGCGCTCCCTTAATTAATAGAAATCCGTTTTTTTCATCAAAAATGATAGTTGTAGGTGTAAATAAATGACCATCAGTTCTTCCAACTTCAAAATACATTTGACACCTTGAAACATCGCCTTCTTCCATTAATTTTTCAGTAACTTTTTCAGCAGGAACTACCCATGCACTTCCATAGAATTGAGTTTCATTATTGTATGAATCTGTATCAAACTGCCAATAATCGTCACTTCCAATATATACTGCCTTGACTGATTTCTTAGCCATTTCAAACCCTCCTTAAAGTTTTGCCTGAGCCGCCAATATGGGGTCTAAACATTGCATTCGCACCATTTATTACATCTACTTGACCCTCTTGCATCCATTGAGCCAAAGTTTGAGTCTTAGTTTCGTCAGTAAAATTATCATTATTATCAGGACTCATGTTTCCTAAAGAAGTTCCCATTTGTAATTCCGGCAAAGCCGCCCTCATAGATGTGGAAGATTCTAAAGATTGAACATCCATTCCATAAGAAGTAATAGGCTTGCAACAAACATCTCTTGAAGTTGGTTGAATACTGTGTAGTTGTGCAACGGCTGGAGGCATAATTTCTTGCCCCGGTGCAGTAGCATTAAATGTTAGAAAATCTTCTGCTGAAAGATTATATGAGTAGGGGTCTTGGACTTGAATTTTAACATCCGAAACTCCCGGACCAAAAGGTGCATCATTGACATAGGTAGTAGTTTTGTCAAATGCAAAGTGTCCTGCTTGTGAGGCTGATGGTGCGTAATTTAGTGGTATGGTATCAACAGTCATTCCAGTTCTCTCACCAGTCACTTCTTCAAGTTCGCTTGGAGTAAATCTTTGCTTGATTCTTTTAACAATTGTAGTAAATCCATTAGACTCATCACCTTCAGCCATAAAAGAGTCACCCCACTTCATGTATGATAGGACACCGATAACTCCAATCAAAGCGATAGTTTTACCTTTATTCATAACTATCCCTTAACACTACCGATACTTAAAGATTACTATTACTTCTTGAAAATATAGCAAAAAGAAAGAGTAGTTAAAATGCCTAAAAAGACACCTGAAAAAATTAAAGAAATGTCATGAAGCGGTATGCTGTCACCTTGCACGATGGAGGGGGATTCGGCGGATTTGGCACTTATCCCTTCTACTTTGATTATTGGTGAGATTCTATCCCTATTGCTTATAGCGATAACGGGCATGGCAGGTGTATTAAAAGTTCCAGCCATGCTTTCACCTTGTTAATTTTTTACCAGCCAAAATTGCCAATGCTAACACTCCAATAGCAGTAATGTTTTTCATCATAGGACTTTCACCTTCAAAAGATTCTGCTTCCCACCCCATCCACGATTCTTTTTTCTTAATTTTATTTAATATTTCCTTTCTTTTAGATTTTGATAATTCATCAAACTTTGTTTCAGCCCCAAAATCTCTCTCATAGGCTTGAACATCAACATACTTTTCCCTTAATTCTTCGGGAGAGTCTTTGTAAATCTCTCCAAGTGCCTTCATAGCCACGCTTTTAACATCTTCTTTGAATTGCTGAATATCAGCAGGTCTTGTTCCACTTTTTGCGACCACCTCAATGTATTCACCATTTACAATCCTAACGCTAAACTTTTGTTCGGGGAATGCAGTTTTGATGGCTTCTCTAACGGCTTTTGAGTCCGAAGCCCAAACCAAGTGATTCTTATTCCATTGTCTTTTTCCCCTTCTCCAAGCGGGCATCCTCCCGTATGGTGCTTCAAAGGATTCTGCATCATTGTAGTAATTATTATCTCTTAATTCGTTGATAATTCCTGTTCCCCACCCTCCACTAATGTAGCCCCTCTCAATAATTAGATTTTGAAGTGCGGCTTTCAAATCCTTGTTGGCTAAGGCTATTTGGAACTCAACATATTCTTCCTCATCACACGCCCCATCTTGACTATCAATCCAAATAATGTATTCCCAAGCCTTATCGGTAGGCATCTTCAAAATTGCATCCACTACTCTATGCCTTATGCTATATACATCCCAATGTTCCCATTTTTCTTCATCTTCTTCATAATAATCACCGAACCCATGAGCATATTCTTCATCCTCACTATTTAATAATTTTTCGGCATCGTTATTAATGGGTTCATTACCACATAATAAACATTCTTTCCTAACTGAATTGTGCCAAGTAAAATTGCAGGGATGACATTTAACCCATCTTTTATCCATATTTATCATTTTTTGAAAATCGGCATCAAAGGATTCTGCATCTTTACATCCACAAGTATTGCACAAATGAATCACTCCTTACCTCTTAGCCCTAATATGGTCGCTAATGCGCCAACGGCTATTGCATAAGGAAGTAATGAAGATGCGGCAGTAATAGGTTTTCTTTGAGTGAATTTAGTAGTGGTTTTAGTCATTTTTCTTGGAGCCTTAAATCTTGATTTACCTTTAGCAACTTGGTTTCCAATTGCTCTTTCCCATGATGCCATTTTGCCGTCTTGATTTCTGTCGGCTAATTTAGGGTCAAGGTCAGGGTGGTCGGGGAATATTTGACCAGTATAAGGTTTTCCTTCCCAGTCTTTTCCTCTTGTAAAGGCAGTTAGTTTCGTTTGTGCTTCAAAGGATTCAGCCACTACTAAATCATCATAACATTCATAGCACAAAGTCGCTGATTCCCCTGCCTCTCCTGAATCAAAATCAACAGGCATGGATTGAACTACATGAATATCTCCCATTAGACCTTCCTCCCCTAAATCATCTCCACAATTATCACACCATACCGATTCAGCCTCAAAAGATTCTGCATCATAGGAATAAAATTTATCAAAATAATCATCCCTTTCCTTTTTTGTTAAAAAATATTCATCATCTATTGCACTATTAAGATAGTCAAACAGTTCTTGAAAACTCATTTCAGTTTTTGAACCGCTTTCAATCACATACACATCAGCCTCAAAGGATTCTGCATCTTTACATCCCCAAGTGTTGCACATCAGTTTCACATCCTGTCTGCCGTTGTTCTTGAATCTGTTTGAACAGTTTGATAATCAAGCGGTCTGTAAGGGTCGGCAGGATTATAACTATTACTCCAATCGGAATCTTCAGGATATCTATATCTCGGAAGGAAGTCTTGAACTGGGTCGTAAGTGTTAGGATAGTGGCCTTCATCAGCCTTCTTCTCATCACCACAATCACTCTTGCCACTACATCCGCAACCGCAATCACCATCTGCCTTAAAACCAATAGTTTTGATTCTTGAAGCAACAAAAGCCCCAAGTCCAATAAATGCAAATGTCATCCAAGGTAATCCTTTAGAACTTTCTTCTGCACCCATTGAAAGTAGTGATTTTTTCAAATCTTTATCAAAATCATATTTTTTAATAATATCATAAGCCCTCCTGTTAGAAGATTTAGTATTTCCGCCAATCAATTTTAAAGCCTCTTCTAAATCAGCATAGTGTTCTCTTTCATCCTTTGACTTATTACTCAAACTTTTGGAAATCTCTTCTGCTATTTGTTGTGAAGTATATTCTGCACCAAAAGATTCTGCCATATGAGCCGAGTCAGCCATAATAGTTCCATCAGGCATCCTATGGAATCCTTTGGGAACTCCTTCAGCATCCTTAATGTATTGGTCATACATTTCCTTCCTAAAACCATCCTTCCTCATCTGCTTCCATGAATCCATAACTGAGCCTTTAGCCTCTCTCAAATATTTAGTAGGCTTTCTCTTAGGTGCGACTGTCTTTTTAACTTGTTCTTCTAAGTCTTCAATATCATCAATAGTTTCGGAGTATTCTTGTGCAATGGTGGTTTCGGCATTCATTTCATCACCTTCTGCATTCCAACCTAATTCGGCTAACCTTCTTGCACTAATCTTTTTTATACCCATTGATTCTTGACACCCTTTACAAAGATTAGAGTTAATTGCTAATTCATCCTTTCCACAAGCAACGCAATATTCATCCCCCGGAGTAAATGGTGCTTGAAAGGATTCTGCTTTTCTGCAACCACAAGTAGAACACATAGAATTTAATTAATCTTTTTACTACTTAAAGATTACTCATACATCTACGCCTAATTTCGGCTCTTTAATTTCACCAACAGTTCCCTTTAACCATTTGTCACAAACCCATTGCGCTCTTACTGCGGCCTCATTTAGTTTGCAATATGGCTCACCCGTAGCAATTCCTCTTCCTGCAACAAGGTTTTTACAATTACCACAAAACTTAGCATTAGCCCCTGTTCCGGTGGGAACGGTTCTTAACCTAACCCTCTCTAATGAATCAACCCAAATAGGTGCATTGTCATAAAAATAATCAGGATATTTCCCCTTTGTTTTTAGAGGCTTATCTTTAGCAGAAGCCTTAGTAGCCGGAGAGTTTTTAGTAGGGCAATTCCTTGAATTATGCCCCGTTTTTCTACAAACACTACATTTTCTTGCCATTGTTTTCGCCTCTTGGATATTAGAGATTTCACAACCTCTCATTCGTGCAAGGTGATTATTGGTGGAATCCGCAGTTAGGGCATCCGCCTTCCGCTTCTCTAATCATGCTTGCTCTTGGTCTATTAACTTCCCAAGGTTGTTGTTGATTAATTCCCGATTGTGATGGGACAAGCATTCTCTTAATTCTTCCAAACAGACCCAATGGAGTTCTCGTTTGCCTTCCTGCACCGGCAATACCCAGTTTCCTTGTCAAATCAGTGTGTGGGACTGGTTTTCTTGCAGTTCCATAGCCTCTTTCCATATACCAACCTCTTCCAGTATTTACTCCCTTTCTTGTTAGGTTGCCTTTAGAATCTCTCTTTCCAACAAGGTCGCCCTTGTGGTATAGTTTGTTTCCTTTAGCGGAATAACCGGGTTTCTTAGCGGCATCTGAGAATTTCGTAGGTGCATTAAATGTTTCAGCCCTTAGTTGGCCGAAGTTGTTTCCTTGACCTACATCTCCAAAAATATCTTCGGAGATACCGTCTTGAACATTTTGAACTGGAAGTCCTTCAGCATCCATAGTTCCAACTCTTTGATAAGCCCTTCTCCCCATTGACCTTTCCATTCCCTTAGACTCATCTCTTCTGTCCTTCATTGATTGCCTCATTCTTCTACCCCTTCTTGACATTCCCATAGATTCATCCATTCTATCATTATATCCTTGGGCTTCTCTAATAGTTTTCTTTCCTACTCTTTGCATTTCCCAAGATTCCTCTTGATTAAGTCCTGCAACTGCACCGGGAACTAACATTCCTTCAGCCGCTTTTGCTTTTCTTCCTTTGCCAGCAATTCCAAGTCTTTCGGTCAAAGGAGTTTTAGGGACTGGCTTTTTAGCAGTTCCATATCCTCTTTCCATATACCATGACAAACCTGTTCCGCCGCCCTTGGTTGAAGGGCCACCGGATTTAGTCCATGTGCCGACTCTATCACCTTTGTATGAAAGAATGCTTCTTTTACCCCTTCCTACTTTTGAATCTTTAACTCTTCTTGTCCCACCCTTAACATTTCTTACATGACCTGTTGTTGTCGTCTTTGCAGGAACTTGCTTGTAGCCAGCATAAGATTTCTTAGCCTTTCTCATACCATGCTTGGAAACTTCTTGTTGCCACTTGGTCAAGTGCCTTCTTTTGCCTCTACTATCAGTAAAAGTCTTTCTAACCATATTTTTTAAGTGCGAGTTCAACTACTTAAAGATTTTCTATTTTTTCAAAATATTAGAAATTATTCCTAATGAGTAAAATCCTAAGAAACCTACAAGGAAAGTTCCAGTATAAGCCCACCAAATTCCTTTAAATGGAATAACCATTAGGGCTGAACCAATTAAGAAAGTAACAGTTCCTAAAATCAAAGCATCTTGAAAATCGGAGTTCATGATTACTCATCTCCATCTTGTATTGAATCACAAACCTTTTCAAAATCTTCTTTATGGATTTCATCATCAGCCGTAATAGTGGTGTAAGCCGCCATCATTGCTCCTGTAAATCCTATGCTGGCTGGAATCCATGCGTGTGACATCTTTATCGCTTGTGAAGAATCTAAATAAGATACTCCAATTGTGAGTAAAGTTCCAATAAATGCCCCTAATAATCCGGCTTCCATCCCTTCTTTCATGTGTGTTCTATGTTGGGCTGATAAATAAGACTCAAAACCTGCTTCACACATAGTTCTAACTTCAGGTTCTACCCATTGCATAGGTTAATTAAATCTAAACGACTATTTAAAGATTTATTATGCTTTAACCCATCTTTGGACTTTCTTACCATTAACCACATATGCTTTAGCAACATACATCTTACCACTTCCACCCCTTCTTTTAGTTCCTGCTTTGACAGCAGTAGCCGATATTGAGGGTGAAGGTCTTTTACCTTTATAGACAGGTTTCTTTTTTGTTGTTGTTTTCTTAGAAGGAGTCTTTCTTTTCCTTGTAGTGGTTTTCTTAGCAGGAGTTTTTTTCTTAGCAAGTTTTTTAGCATCCCATTTTTTATTATAAGAATCAATTATCTTTTTCGCCTTAGTAAAAGCGGCAGGTTTTAATTTAAAAGAATAATATTTTCCATTGAATCCCATAAATTTAATTACTTTAGTAGAGTTATTATATGTGATAGGAGTTTTTTTTGTTTTCCATTCTTTAGCAGGAATTCTAAACCATCCTTTAGCGGTTTCACCACCTAAAAATCCGCAACCATAATCATCTTCGTCACTAACTCCCGCAGACCAATAATAATCTTTATTTTTCTTTACATCACTTAAAGTATGTTTTTTACCTGCTTGTATCCAAACAATATCTTCCTCTTTAGTAATATGATAAGTAGGCATAATCATCAAATCATGGTTCAACTATTTAAAGATTTATTAAAAAGGAGATTCTCTCCAATTAAGAAATAATGGTTGTTCTTCACCATACTTTAAAATAAATATTCCGGGTGAGTAAGACCATCCACCCTTATATCCTTGCCTACTCTCAAAAAGGTAATACCTATTTGCCAAGGGGAACTCCTTTTGTGCCGAGGTAAAAGTTTTAAAATGATGTGGTGAATTTTGATTAAGTAATTGATTTATTGGTTCATTAATAGTCCATTCCATGTTATTATACCTACCAGTTATCCTTTCAAACACTGTAGTTGTTGCACCACAACTCCCCATCGCCGCATCCAAGTTAAAATACTTACTAATTTCAGTATCAGCATCGTTAGGCAATTCGCCACCGAAAACTGCGTCGGGATGATTGTAGCCATCTCTATTTTGTATATATTCTAAAATAACATAAAGAGATACATTTAATTTCTTACTTAGCAATAATATCAAAGGATTTAAATAAACTTCGGGAGGAATAGTGTATTCGTTAGGGTATAGTTTTTGATGGGGGGTTAATGTGGGGAGCCAAGCATTTTTATAGTTATAAAATTCATAGAGTTCCTGTAAATTTTTTAGATAAGTATCTGCATTCGCCATATACTTCAATATTTCTTTTACTATTTAAAGAATTATCTTGAAGCCAACAGAATCGCTACAAGGGCTATGCCACCAACGAGTGCATATTTAGTAGTATCACTCATAGATTCTGTTTCGCCGCTTCCGTCGCCGCTTCCGTCGCCGCTTCCGTCGCCGCTTCCGTCGCCGCTTCCGTCGCCATTAGAATCTCCCTGTTCAGGGAGTCCACTATCGGCAGGAGATAGTGATTCAAATAATAATCCTTGTCCCGCATCTAATTTCCTTTTAACACTGTGCTTGACACTCCCTACCATAATTTCTTCAGTAGAATTTTTAACTTTATCGGCATCCGTTTTACCAGTATCTGCCCAACTATCCATCCCACCTGCCTTGAAGTGATAAGTTTGTGTTGAATCAACCCATTTTACCTTAACATCACCCATCACTGGATTACTTTTCTCAATATTGAATGCTGAAGCATCCTCACCATTGAAAAAATGTTTCAAAGGATTTGGTTGAGTCATATCCATTGACTCACCTCAAAATCCAGTCATAAAGGATTCCGAGCCGAAACTTCTACCTGCCGATTGACCAACGCCACCGAACTTAGACATAGAAGAAGTCATACCGCCCAAATCATTCATTTTTAGAGTTGGTGTAACTGCCTTTAGTTCTAAAGAAATTGGTTGAGCCTTTTGAACTCTACCACTTAGATTAGGCATATTTGGAATATTCGCCTTAGGTAAAATTGGAGTTTCTCTAATTGGAATGTGCTTAGGTCCGAAATCCACATTAACCTTAGGGGCGTTTGAAAAAGCCCTTGGATTAACTGGTCTGTAAGCCATTTGTTCTGCTTCCCATCTTGGACTTCCACCAAATGTTTCATGAACTGAATGGTTTGTGCTTAGTGATGGCATGAAGTTTTCAGCACCAATCTTAGAGGTGGGAACATTAATAACTGGTAGGTTAGGCATAAAGTTTCCATTTGGTCTTGCTCCTGAACCCGGCAGGATTGATTGAAGCGATGCGTTATGAGCCGGTAGGGTTTCACTTGCCAAGTCTAATGATGGAAATTTCATCATGTTAGGTCTTGGTGGTTGATTTGGTAAAACTGTATTTCCAATCTGCATAATTTTCATAACCTCCTTTTACTATTTAAAGATTTGCCATCATGACGAATTTTTCTTTTTGGAAATTCCTCTTGTAATTAAGTAGATTCCTGTTGAAAACAAGCCTACTGCGGCTACTGCCTTCATTGAATTTGAGTTTTTATTATCGGTTTCTGCTTCCAATTCATGAGTTTCTTGCCCATATGAAGGGTCCCATTGAAGTGAGGCATCATCCACATCCTCATAATAATCTGCCTCATAAGTAGATATTTCACCCTCATAACTATCTAATTCCCCCTCACCATTAAAATCACTTGGCTCAAAGTGAGGTTTTTCTGTGAATAATAATTCGGAATTTGATTCTACAGGTTGTGGTTGGGCTTGGAATGTATTTGAACTTAGTGGAGCCAGTTGAGATTTAACTTCAATGTTTTTACCACCGTGTTCAGTTCTTCTCGGCCTATCTACCTTCCCAACTTTAATATATCCTACATCTTTAAAGTATTTTGGTGAAAAACAAACCATTTCACCCGGACCTGAATATGAAATACCTGATAAAATTTTCTTAATTGTTTCTTTATCTGTTCCGAATGATAATTGATTTTTTAACGCTTCTAAATCTTTAGTGTTGATAACATTGTGAACCATGTATGTAGAAACTTGAGATAAAGCCTCTTTGTGAATTGCGGCAGGTCTTTGAGATATTAAAGTTGCACCCAACCCTTTACCTCTTCCTAACTTACACAATCTAACAATTGGAGAAAATGAAAACGGCTTCCCCATTTGAGGCACAAAGTCTTGACACTCTTCTAAAAATGTCATAACTGGCTTACCTTCAAAATCTTCAGCAAGTAATGTTTCACAATAATCTCCCATCAATCTTTGCTGAGTATCCAGCCTTAGATTAACCAAATTAATAACTAATGAAGTGTTACTACTTTTTAGATTTTTCACCAATTTTATTAGATTTACTGTTTCATCCTCTCTTGGAGATATACACTCCACATTCTGTAATTTTTGCAATCCACTGTGAGCGTCTAAAGCATCAAAACATACAAATTGTAATCCGTGTCTACTAAATTCTTCCATCATTACACCTGCGGCATAAGATTTACCGGAACCAGTCTTACCACCAATAAATATCTTTTCATAGGCGATATCTAATGGGAAGGCAAAATTATTCCCCATAATGATTGCTTCATTTTCATTATACTCATGTTCATGAACTGCACCATCTAATTTAAAAACATCATCAAGTGCCAAGTCTTCCTTTTGAAGACCCCAATTTGATTCATCCATAATCAAACAATAACTTTTCACTACTTAAAACTTCTTATTTACTTAAATACTTTACCTTCAGCCTCTAATCCTTCGGCCAACTGATTTCTTATGCTGGAATAAACTCTATCAAACCACCAAATATTTTTCAAAAATGAATTATACAATATCATCAAATCTTTATTTTGTGTAGCATAAGGTCTAAGAGTGTTAAGAAAATCTTTAAAATCGGAATAATACCACACTTGTAAGCCCTTTTCCGATAATGAATTTATAAATTCTTTGTCATAAACTAATGATAAAATAAATTCTTCACCACTACTTTCTATCGTTTGAATTTCCGGCAAATAGTAGGGGTTAGCGATAATAAATTTTTCAAAAAGATGCACATGGGCTTTAGTGTGATTATTTGCAAACCACTTTAACCATTTAGGCATAGCAGTTGTGATATATTTTCTCCAAACAGGATTTACCAATTTAAACCCTCAATCATCTTCGGGAATTTCTTCCAACTCAATACCTTGCTCTAACATTGTTTCATATTCACCATCATCAAGATAAAAAATATCTTCTACAGATTCAACATCCATGATTGAATCTACTAAATCTTCGGAGAATGATTCCGAAACGATATCAATAATTGGCTCTTCATTAGGTCTAATATTTGAATCTTCAGCCTTTAATGTTTCTACATTCAATCCGGCTTCTGCCGCCAATTCTTCAAGCGAAGGCATTTTAATTCTTGGCTCTAAAGACATAGGATTAATTTTAGGGACTAATTCAGCATAAGCCTCTAAGTTCATTGATTTATTTTTTTGATTTTTCTCATAAGTTCCATCAGGGTCCATAACGGCCATCCAATCTACAGGCCCTTTACTAATGTCTACGGAAGGCAATTCACCAATTAATGGGTGAATCTTAGGGGCTGGCGTGGCTGGAACAGATTCCTCTACTGAATCACCAATATCATTAAATAAATCTGAAAATTCACTGGATTCTTCAGCCTTCATAATTTCTTCTAAGAACTTCTTATCATCTTCTGCCAACCCATTCTTTTGACCGGAAACAAAATCTGCCAATCCCTTAATTACTGGAGCAATATCTCCAATAACTGACATTAATCCAACTGCTCCTGAGGCCGTAGGGGATGCTGATAAACTCTCACCCAATCCATATTTATCTAATAGCCCTGCTAATGGAACAATTACCTTACTCTTCATTTCAGGATTCATATTTTCAATAACGCTGGAAAATGGACTATCCGGCCCCTCCAACAATTCTACAATATTGATAGGCTCACCCTTGGGAACAGCCTTATCTTCAGCATCAAGAGGTCTTTTGTATCCTCTTTCAATAATATCATCATAATTGCCCATACTATCACAAACTAAGAAAACCTACTTAAACCTTCTTAATTTTTCCAACCATTCATAGCATTAAATTGACTCATAAATTTTTGGTCAAAGGTCATTTCAGTCCTTTTTTCTATTTTTTCTGCTTGCTTTTTAACACTTTTAATAGCCTCTTCAGCATCCTTTACCGAAGACTCTAATTTGTCAATTTGAGTTTTTAAATTGTCAATAGTTTTCTTTTGAACCAGCCAAATAACTACGCCACCAGTTAAAGCCCCTAATGCAAAAGAAGTGACCGCAGAACCTATTGGAAATCCAGCACTTACTAATGTATTTTCAGCACCTAATTGAGTTGTATTGGAAACATCCATATTCCTTGAAGATAGTTCGGAATGAAATGTCTGTAAATCCGCCATAAACTTTTGTTGCCCTTCAGGAGATTTTGGAGATTGATTTATCATACTCCCCATAATATCTAATATCTCTTCACTGGATAGTAATGAAACATCAACATTTTGCTTAACAGAAATTGTTTCCGCTTCAAAAACAGTGCTTAAGCCCTCAACTACATATTCATCAAGTTTTTTAAAACCTCTTATACCCTTACCCCTTGCACAAAGAAGATATTTGCCAACACCTTCTTTCTTTGAGATACTCACAAAATCGTGAGTTGGGATGGGTGTTTTAGATATTAAAACATCTTGAGTTCCTGACCCCTTTTTACCCTTACTATATCTCCTAATAAAAAACTCCATAATATTTTATCCCCCTTTTAACTATTTAAAAGATTCGGATTTTTGAGTTTCCTTAACCCCATATCTCCGCCAAAGAATCATAAGTTTCTTTAACAAATTGTTTTTCGTGAGAATTAACCGCTTCAACAGTTTTATTAATAATAGATTCTTTTAAATCATAGACTCTTTCATTCAGCCCCATTTTTTCAAATCTATCAAGATATCCCTTTTGCAATAAATATTTTTCTAAGATGCCTAAATCTAATCTCCATTTAATTCCACCTTGTCTTTCCTCCGTTTTAGCGTGTCTAAACATAGGCCTGTTCCTCAATATCCCGACCACCTCTCTTGAGGTGTATCTTCTCGGTTTGTTATCTACGATATAGTAAGATATTTCATTAGAAAATCCTACACCCTTATTATCCAGTAAATAAGTAACTATGTCAAATACCAACGCCTCAGTAAGTGGCAAAGTATTTTTTCTATTCTTCGCCGTCATTAACCGAAGCCTCCTGTGCTTCGGCTCCCACATTATTGACATATTCATCCTGCCTTTCGGCATAGTCTTCAAGGTCAATCCCCATAATGTCTGCGACGGCTTGATTAATTTTACTTGCCACCATGTCCTTAGCCTCTTGCAAAGCGTATCCTTCGGACTTTAGTTTTTTAATTTCTTTAATCTTATTCCTCTCCATTTCAGCAACCAATAAAATTGCTTGAGTAGAGTCCGGCAAATTTACCGATTCATAAGGTTGGCTAAACAATTGTTCAACCTCTTGCTTAATAGTCATAGTAGATACCATTTGAGGAGCAACATATTCTTCCACATCGTCGTCTAAATACTTTCCTCTTGTGCCATCTGCATTAGACTTAAGTTTTTCAACCCATTCATCAGCAAATTCTCTCGTAACATACATTCCCACTCTATCCCAATATCTTGTTTCTTGTGACATGATTGACAATTTATATTTAACCTATTTAAACCTTTTCCACTTTCCAACATCTCTACCATTTTTAGTAGAAAATATCCTTGATGTTCTTAATCCCATTTTTTTTCTAAACAAATCGGAAAAAAACCTACCCCTACATTCAATTTGAGTTGTTTCTCTATATTCTAATTGTTTTTCAACAGACATCTTCAATGGAACTATATTAAATTCTAAAGTTATTGGGTGCAATTCAATTTGACCAATTAGAACATGAAGGCCTGTTTTAGAAGACGATTCTCTATACCAAACATAATCTTCACCAAACTCTTCGCATAGCCACTCTAATTCTGCTTGGACAATACCATCATCAATTAAAACATCATCCCAATCAAAGGTTAATCCTGAAAATTCAGACATAATACTACCTGATATTACTACCTACTTAAACAAACGGGTTTGATTTCCAATTGATAAATTCTTCCATAGGAGCATTAATAGGGATTTTAAAAATATATCCCCACTTAGACAAATTCTTTATTGAGGAATTATATTTACCTTCGGTTTGAAAAATTCTTAGAAAAGGGTCTGGATTTGTTATTTGCTTCCAAAAGTATTTTAAATCGTGCAAATTAACATATTTAAAATACATTGAAGACAAATTATCATTAAGTTTTACTGATTCAGCCATCATGTCGGCTCTCCTACCCCCCCAACAAGACATTATAAAGGTATCTGATGCGTCAAGAGGCTTAATCACAAGGCCATTGGGCAATCTTCCGAGGTTCAATGTTTCGGAGGTGGGTGTTTCAAAAGGTGGTGAAAACATAGTTTTTAATTGTAGAGGTAGTATTTTTTTAACCATGCTTAAATCTTCACTTTCATCTTCAAAATACCTATTTTTTCTCACAATAAGATATATTTGACCAATTTCAACATAATTAGTATTTAAATCTACCTTACCATCCTCTATTGACTTTAATAATTTTTTATAAGGATAATCGTTAAAAACTTCCTCATATGAGTCCATAAAACATTATTAACTGGCCGACTATTTAAAAGTGTAGGTTGCTCCAGTTTTTGTTGTTTGTTTCCTTATTTTTTTACCCTTACACTCTTCAGGTAGTTCTATAAAATATTCTACCGAATCAATCATGTAAGAATTGTCTTTCAATTTTACCTTACCACTGTGTGGGAACCTTAGC
>Ga0257114_1000152_pt1 | contig 55171 bp, 37 predicted proteins | sample SI112_10mmetaG_FD_190149 | JGI IMG/M metagenome (GOLD analysis project Ga0257114, IMG submission 190149) | Marine microbial communities from Saanich Inlet, British Columbia, Canada - SI112_10m | ecosystem: Environmental > Aquatic > Marine > Inlet | place: Canada: British Columbia | collected...
GCCCGCGCCCCCCCCCCGTCCGCACCGCGCGTCGCCCCCCCCGCCCGTCGCGTCCACCTCCCCTCCCCGTCATCCCGCGTCGCGCGCACCTCTCGACGTCACCGCGCGCGTCGCTCGCGCGCGTCGTCCCGCGCGCGCGCGCGCGCCGTTAACGGCCGTCGTCGTCGACGTCGTCGTCATCCCCCGTCCCATCGTCGTCATCCCGCGTCGCGCGCGCCTCGCGCCTCGCGCCGCGGTCGACGATAATTCTCTCGCGCGGCTCCGCGCGTCGCCGCGTCGCGCCGCGCGTCGCGCGTCGCTCTGCGGTCGCGCGTCGCGCGCGCCATCGCGCGAAGCGTCGCGATTCAAACCTTCACACCGGATATTCTATCCACACCGATGCGCGACGCATAAAAACCACCCGTGCTGTGTGCGCAAACAGTGCGCACACAGAATACGTCGAACGCGCGAGTGCCGTACAGTGCACCTCGCGACGCCATCAGAACGCGATCGCGATGGGAAAGTTCGGACATTCGGAACCACGCGCGCGCGCGACGCGCGCGCCGTCGGCGGCGGCACAATCGATCGCTCGACATGGCGTGCGTCCGACGCGCGGCGACGCCGACGCGCGCGCGAACGACGCGCGCGGGCGCGCGACGATCGGTGACGACGGTGACGAGGTGCGCGGAGCGGCGCGAACGACGACGCGCGCGCGCGATCGGATGGATGACGACGGTGGACGATCGAGTCGAGGGTTACGCGACGACGGCGCGAGACGCGCGCGACGCGCGCGCGCGAGCGCGCGACGCGCGGATCGGTGGGGAGGGATGGTGGATCGTTCGAGGCGACGCGCGGGATGGACGCGCGGATGGGACGAGGGCGAACGACGACGAACGCGAGGACTAACCCGGAGCGCGGCGCGCGCGACGCGAGCAGGGCGCAGGCGACGGCGAGCAAGTCGAAGGCGAGGAGCGCGGACGTCAGCGCGACGGGGGCGAATTTGAAGGAGTGGAACCCGAAGTCTTGGCGACAGCGCGAGGCGCTGCAACAACCGAACTATGAAAATCAGGCTGAGCTGGAGGAGGCGCTGAAGGTGATCGCCAACCGGCCGCCGCTCGTGTTCGCGGGAGAAGCGCGCGACTTGCAGGAAAAGCTCGCGAACGCGGCGGCTGGTAACGCGTTCGTCTTGTTCGGTGGTGATTGCGCGGAAAGTTTTAGAGATTTCACGTCGGATAACGTGCGGGATACGTACCGGGTTTTGCTGCAAATGTCCGTCGTGTTGATGTACGGCTCGGGCGTGCCCGTGGTGAAGCTGGGACGAATGGCTGGCCAGTTCGCCAAACCCCGTTCCGAAGACTTGGAAACGATCGATGGGGTCTCGTTGCCGTCGTACAGAGGCGATAACATCAACAGCTGTGAGTTCACCCCGGAAGCGCGTCGGCCGGACCCTTCGCGTTTGGTCAAGGCGTACGATCAGTCGTGCGCCACGCTCAACTTGCTGCGAGCTTTCAGTAACGGAGGGTACGCCGCGATGACGCGCGTGAGCGATTGGAATTTGGATTTTATGGAAAACACCGAACGAGGCAGTCAATATGAGGATCTTGCGCAGCGCGTCGACGCCGCGATTGACTTTATGGCGGCGTGCGGCATCGACGAAACTCATCCGTCGATGCAAGAGACATCCTTCTTCACGGCGCACGAAGCTCTTCACCTGGGTTATGAAGAAGCGCTCACGCGTTTGGACTCCACGACCGAGGAGCATTACGGCTGTTCCGCGCATTTCTTGTGGTGTGGCGAGCGCACGCGCCAACCCGAAGGCGCACACATGGAATACTTCCGCGGTATTTCCAACCCGATCGGCATCAAGATTTCCGACAAGAGCGACGGCGAGGGTGTGGTGAGCTTGGTGAAGAAGTTGAACCCGGACAACGTCCCGGGTCGCATCACCCTCATCTCTCGCATGGGTGCTGCCAAGTTGCGCGAGCATCTTCCGCGTCTCATCACCGCCATTGAAGACGCCGGGCTCAACGTGTTGTGGGTTACGGATCCCATGCACGGGAACACCATCAAGACTGATAACGGTTTCAAGACGCGTCCGTTCGAGGCGGTGCGCGACGAAATTATGGCATTCTTTGAAGTGCACGAAAAGATGGGTACTTATCCTGGTGGGGTTCACTTAGAGATGACGGGGCAAAACGTCACCGAGTGCACGGGCGGCATCATGGACGTTTCGGTGTCTGATTTGGAAAAGCGCTACCTCACCCATTGTGATCCGCGCTTGAACGCGAGCCAAGCCATCGAGCTTGCGTTTTTGATGGCTAGCGAGTTGAACGATATGCGTCGTCGCCGCGCGGCGCAATAACTGCATCCGATAATCGCGCGTCCTCTGGACGCGCGATCTTCCATCGCGCACTCGCCGACGCGGTTTCGCATTCGCACGCACTTGCATTTGTAGCTCCATTCTTGCCCGTACGCGCGCGAGAGGTGACGTACGTCTCCTCGAGCGTCGTGCGACGTAATAATACACACATGATTAGCATGACTCACATTTGTCCGCGCGATTTGACACTCTCTTTGTTTCCGTCCACGACGCTCGACGACGTCGCCGCGCGCAACGACGCAGAACCGAACGTCACATCCCAGCTCGCGACCCGATCATGACGGACGCAAAAGAATACACCGAAAACTTACAAAAACTCCTCGCCGAATCGCGGCAGCCCAGTGTGTCGAGAAAAGATCTCGACTTGGCGTTCGGTGAAGACTTCGTCGAGGCCTTTGCGGTTCAGCTCGAGGAACGAGGCGCGTTAAAGTTTGACGAAACTCTGGACCAAGACGCGTTGAACGTTTGCACGAGTTACCGACTCTTCAACTTCTTGCAGCGCAATCAACGCGATCCACACCCATCGTTGGAGAAGGGGCACTTCTTCGAGTTGCGGAAATGGAGCACCACGAGCGCGGAGCACGACGAGCTCTGGAGACTTCTCGGGACGATGGCGACCCAGACCGTCGAACGCGGCGAGAACCGATTGGACAACCCGACGACGATGACGGCGCGTCGCATGATGTTACGCCTCATCGAGGTGGTGATGGGCGAGTTCGAGTGGTCCCAGGGCGAAGTTCCGCTCATCGGAAAGGACTCGGAGCTTCACGAAGCCATCGCCGAGGTTCGCCGCGCCGTCTCGCTCGATCGAATACGCGAAGTGTACGTCTCGCACCACGCGGGCGAAGACGTCGCCGCGCAATCCGCGGCGGCTTAATCGATCACGAGTCAGCGCGCGAGTTAGCGCTTTACGCACATTTTCGCCCTTGTTTTACGCACTTTTCAATTGCAACGCCGCGCGAGTTTCATTCGTTTCCTGAATACACAGCCGCCGCCGCGCGAGAGCTTCAGACACAGACGCGGTGCGCGGCGGCGGCTCGCGACGGCGCGAGCCATGCACGCGCCGACGACGCGCGCGCTCGTTTCTCGGTTCACGGTGCGTTCGCACGACGTGCGCGCGACGAACCGAACGAAAACGTGTCGAGTGCTGGAGCCACGATGACGTCGGATCGTCGCGTGTTCTCGCGCGCACGGTGTCGGCGACGCGCGATGGACCGCGGCATCCGCCGTCCGCGACGACGGCGATGATTATGACTGACGACGCGACGCGGTCGACGGATGAACAGGCGATTGAACGCGGGATACGCGCGCAAGATGCGAGAAGAGCGCGTTTCGGCCGGCCGTCGTCGACGGCGCGAGCGACGACTGAGAGTGACGCGGAGGCGAGCGTTGACGTGGACGCTGTGAACGGGGTATCGCAGCGACGGTTGGGGGAGCTGAGAAATCGAGCGGTGGAGGCGATGCGCTTCGCACCGAGTTGGTTGAAGCAGATACAGATGCCGCCGGGGACGTCACCCGGAAGCGTGATACCAGTCGTGGGGTCGTTCGAGGAGTTGTACAGAATAGCGCAGATCGCTTGCTTGAATGGGCAACCATTAGAGGAGATTGAAGAGTTTTTCAGGGGTAAAGAGGACGTGCGCGTGTTAGAGTTGAGTTCGTGCGAGCAGAGAGCCATCGTGACGACGGATCATAGAAACCGTACGCACACCGTGTCGCTTCGCGGAACAAAGAATATCAAGAATGTGGCGCAAAACTTGCGATTGGGCACGGCGCCGACTGGAAGAGCGGAAGATGTGCCGGTGCCGATGCACAGAGGGTACCGAAACATTGCGCAACGATGCTTGGAGGCGATCGAGCCTTTGCTATTGGATGGCTACGAGCTTCAACTCACGGGCCACTCGCTCGGAGGCGCCGCAGCGGTCGCGCTCGCTTTGTTGCTGCATCAAAAGAAGAAGACGAAGATTCGTCGCGTCGTCACGTTTGGCTCACCAAAACTCGGACCGAAGGAGACCGCGCAAGCTATCGAGGAAATTGATATCTTGCGCGTCGTACAAAAGGATGACATCATCCCTTTGCTGCCGATGTCGCGTCCGTTGGTTCGCAGACCATATTGCCACGTCGGCGAAGGCTTGGTTCTCGACAACGATCGACCCGGGGTGTTTGCGGACTTACCGCGCGAGTGGGGTGCAGCTGGAATTCTATGGCGCCAGCGTGTGTCGATTGAAAGCGTGATGAACACCACGACGATGTCGACGATGGAGGCGAGTCAGGTTACGAGGCAAGTCTCGAACGTCGCCAAAGGCGTGGCCAAGGGGCTTTCCAAGCCTATCACGGCTGCGAAGCGGGCGAGGACGTCTTTCCTTGCGGCGTTTAGCATGCCAACGAACGAAATTGAACTCGAAGCGGAGGTGAAGGACTTAATCGCCGCAACCGAATCGAAAGAGTCTTTCTTGTCGATTCAAGAAGAATTCGATGCCAGCTCGGCATCGCCCGGGGTTTTTGAAGATCAAAACGAAACCGCGACGCAGCGAATAGGGCCGACGATTTTCGAACGCCTCTGGGCGCTTCGTCAGTACTCTCCAGAGGAGCGCGTTGAACGACTCGACAGTCATCGCATGTATCGCTACGTCGCCATCATTCGCGATACGATCGAGAACCAGCCCACGCGTGTACCATTAGCGGATATCTACGAACCCTCGACTTCTCCAAAAAAGTCGAGGGAAACGCCGATACCGCAACTTTCCAAAGCAATTCTTTCCATTCGCTCTCGTTAGAGGGTGATTTAGTGTGGCGCTCTGCCACTTTGTAAAGTAATGTCGCAAAAATAAATTGTTATTGTTCATTAAAAATCCAATGAAGCCAGATCGCTTTCCCGTCACCTTGCGTCCACCTCGCCCTGGGCCTTGGCTAAATCTGCTTCCTTCAGCACGCTAGTCACCTTGCAAAACTCGCACGTGATTTCGATTTGGCCGTCTTCGGCTAAAATTTTAGCCACCTCTTCCTTACCCAGAGAAGCCACCGCGCGCAACATTCGTCCGCGCAACTCGGTCGGTTCGCACGGTCCGTACTCGGGCGTCATCCTCGTGATGAGATCCTTCTGCTCGCCGAGCTCGCCCAGCACGCGCTGCGCGATCTGTTCCGCCGTCAACCCCTCCTGCACGAGCGCCGTCGACGACGGCAGCGACGGTATGATTCGCTCCAAAATCTCAATCGTCTCGTCGCTCGCGAACGGCAAAATTTGCACCATGAACCCCCCCGCCGCGATCACCTCGCACTCGCGATCGATCGCGACGCCCACGGCGATGGCAGACCCGACCTGTTCGCTCTCGCTCAGGTACCCCGCCACGTCCTCCGCGATTTCCCCGGTTCTAATAGCCACCGACCCGCTAAACGGCGTCTTCATCGAAGGATGCGCCCGGCTCACCGTGAGCACCCCTCTCCCGACCGCCGCCCCCACGTTCAATTTTCCATCGCTCCGCAGCGGCGGATCCGCGTTCGGGTTCGAACAGAACCCTTTCGCTCGTCCGTCGTGCGTCGCGACGGCGACGATTTGCCCGAGCGGCCCGTCGCCCTTGAACGTCAGCTGCGTCGTCTCGTCCTCTCCCTTGAACGTCCCGAGCAGGAGCGCGCACATGAGCGACCGTCCAAGCGCCGCCGTCGCCGTGGGCGCCGTGCGATGCCGCGTCGCGGCGTCGCGCACGAGCGACGTGCCGACGACGGCGATGACGGCGACCTCTTGGTTCGCGCTCATGACGCGATACACCTCGTCCGGCGCGCTCGCCGCGGCGCGCGCGACGACCGACGCGCGCGCCTTGGCGCGCCTGACGGACCCGGCGCGATGCGCGCGCGCGGGCGCGGCGGCGCGCGATGAGAGCGCGCGCGCGAGACGAAACATCGTCGCGAAGTGACGGCACACGCGCGCGCGCGGACGCGGGGCGACCGCGCGCGGCGACGGACGCGATGGCGGACGCGACGACGCCGCTGATGTTCGAACCGCCGTGCAGCGCACCGGACGGGGGGTTCTGGCGCGAGGCGGCGCGCGTGAAGCTGCACGAGGCGAAACTGGATGAAACGCCCATCGACGTCCGCGCGCGCGTGTGCTGCGCGCAGAACGCCGAGGTGTCGAGCGCGGTGTCGTTGGATGCGCTCGCGTTCGACGACGCGACGAGCGAGGGCGAGGAGGCGGCGGGAGGACGAGGGACGTGGACGACGCGCGGGCGGTTGACGTGCGCGAACACGCGCGAGGCGTTGGCGACGTTCGATCGCGACGGTGCGATGCGCGCGATGGGACGAGAGATGCTCGAGAGCGTGATGAATGGCGACGCCGAACGCGAGCCCGAACGATTGAGGGCGTTCGCGGTGGTGGCGTACGCGTGTTTGAAGAGTTGGTCGTTTACGTATTGGTTCGCGTTCCCGGCGCTCGCGAGCGCGGAGTTTAAGATTATGTCGTCAGCCGTCACGGGAATGACGAACGAGGGCGTGGATGGCGACATCGCGGCGACGTGTGAGCGATGGATCGCGAGCGGGGGGGCGTCTGCGTGGTTGGTGAGCGAGGACGGCCGCGAGGCGTACGCTTTGACGGAGTACGAGGCGAGGACGCGAGCTGGTGCGAAGCCGCGGCTCGCGTTCGCGGATGCGTGCTGCGCGATGACGCATCCGGGCTGGACTTTGCGCAACTTGGCAGTGTTGGCGTCAGCACGTTGGGGTGCGAGCGCGTTGGACGTGGTATGCGTACGAGCGCGCAAAGGGCGCGTCGCCGCCGAGGCGTGTGTGAAGTTTACGATGTCTTTTCCAAAGTTCGATGTGGAGACGATGAAAGTGGTTGGCTGGGAGCGTAACGCACGCGGAAAGATGGGCCCGCGCACGGTCGATCTCGGGGCGAGCATGGATCCAAATCAACTCGCGTCGCAGGCAGTGGATCTGAATCTAAAACTCATGCGATGGCGTTTGCTTCCGGAACTGGACCAAGAAAAACTCGCAGCCACTAAGTGCTTGCTCATCGGCGCGGGAACGCTAGGGTGCGCAGTCGCTCGCACGCTCATGGGCTGGGGTGTCAAACACATCACGTTCGTCGACTCGGGGCGAGTTTCGTATTCTAACCCAGTTCGACAGTCGCTGTTTGAGTTCGAAGACTGTCTCGACGGCGGCGCGCCCAAGGCTGCTGCTGCGGCGAAAAAGCTCACAGAAATTTTCCCGGGCATGTTTGCCAAAGGAGTTCTGATGAGTATTCCCATGCCCGGACACAGCGTCAGCGAGAAACTGAAAGCATCGGTGTTCAAAGACGTCGACGATATCGAGGCGTTGATCGACGCGCACGACGTCGTGTACGTGCTCACGGACACACGCGAATCGAGATGGCTTCCAACGTTGATTTGCGCCGATAAGGGGAAGCTTTGCATTAATACCGCGCTCGGGTTCAACACTTATCTCGTTATGCGGCACGGATGCGGCGTCGACCATGCGTCGTCATCGCGGCTTGGATGCTACTTCTGCAACGACGTCATGGCTCCGGCGAATAGCACAAAGGACCGCACGCTAGATCAGCAATGCACGGTGACACGCCCAGGTCTAGCTCCCATCGCAAGTGCGCTCGCCGCCGAACTCATGGTGGCCTTACTTCACGCCGAAAATGGCGTCACGACGTCGCCTCCGACTCGCGAACAAGACGTGAGCGCGGAGCGCGAAGCCGACTCTTCGCCCTTGGGCGTCGTCCCGCATCAAATTCGTGGCAGCGTCGCCGGGTTTACTCAAACCCTATTTGACGCCCCGTGCTTCCCTCGATGCACCGCGTGCTCCACCGCTGTCGTCGCGAAATACCGCGACGATCGCGACGGATTTCTCACCGCCGTCTTCGACGATCCCAAAACGCTCGAAGACGCCACTGGTCTTACCGACCTCCTCGGCGCCGTCGACGCCGACGACGCCGAGTGGCTCGACGACGACTCCGACGACGCGTTCGACGTTTAGCATTCACTCGCGTATTAGCTCATTAGCGCGTTGTATTCGCATTCAAACGAATCACACGCTTCGCGCGTCCCCAAGAGGGGTAAGATGAATCGTCGATTCCGCCACGTCCGCAGTCCAACGCGCCCCGTCCTCGTCCCGAACGCAATGGAACCCGCGCGCACGACGCACGCGTCGACCGTATCCCCGCGCATGTCCTCGGCCGACCGACGCGCGCTCGTGCGCTCGCCGCGGCGTTCGGCGACGCCCAAGAAAATGTCGAAGTCCGACGAAGATGGGTCGTCGCGCCTCGCGCCGACGCGCGCGAAACGAGCGCTTTTCCCGTCGACGACGGCGTCGCCGCGCGCTAACGCCCCCATTTCGCCCGTGGAGCAGGCGTCACGCATGCTGCGAGCGACGACGCACCGGACGTTCGCGTCGAGCGCGCTGGCGTCAACGCCGTCGCCGCGAGACGAAGCGGCGACGAACACGACGCCGACGAAAACGACGCCCGACTTCGCAGCGACGACGCCGATGTCGAAACACGTGCGCACGTTGGTGAAGAATGCGATGACGTCGCTCACGAAGGGGCGATCGAGGCTGGAGGAATTGGTCAAGAGTCACGGTCGTGGGCTGAATTTTAGCGACGCAGGCGCCGCGGAGAGTCCGGTGGTACGAAAGAGCGCGCCGTCACCGACGGTGAGTGCGACGACATCTTCGTTGGATAGGGAAGCGGCGCGCGAAGCAACGGAGATGCTGCTTCGTTCGGCGAAGAAGTTGGCGACGCCGAAAAAGGCACTTCGATCGCCGTTGCGGTCCCCGGCGCCAGTGCAGATGGACCGAGTCGTTCCCGGCGTCCCGATGTCTATACTCGCAGATTCGACGGCGACTGAAAGTATGTTGGTTCAAGAAAACCAAGTGATGACGGATGACGCCGCGTGCGACGAAGAGGTGACGTCGCAACCGTCGTTGCCTCCCGGATTCGACGCGAGCGCGATGTTGAACGATGAAGACGCAGCAACGGCGGCGGCGCCAGTGTCGTTGACAGATGACATCGTCAGCCACATAGACGTGTTTGCGCGCATGATGGGAAAGGTGATTTCGGATACAATTGAAGAGATAAGCGCGTCGCTCGACGTCGTGCCAGTCACCGAAATCCCTGAACGGCGGACGAATGTCACGGAGCCGACGACGCCGTCGCGTCGAAGTTCGCGACGTAAATCGGTCGTCGTGAACAACGAGAAATCCGCAGTTGACCCGACGACGCCATCGCGAAGGTCTGGTCGCTCGAAGGATCCGGTGACGCCGTCGCGGCGATCGAAGCGCGTGGCGTCGCGAGGAAAGAAGTGAAACGCATCGTACGACGAATGTGTATCTCTGTAAAGTAACATTATCGTGTATCTTGCTAACATCCGCATCGCCTAATCGCTCGAGCACAATTGCTCCTCGAGCAACTCATCCTCGCTCACGGTCTGAATCACCACGCCTTCGCCCTGCGGCACGGCGCAGCAGAGGAGCGCGTAGCCCTTCTCCTCGACGTCGTCGCTCAGCATCGACCCCGACTGGTCGATCGCCCCCGCGACAACCTTGGCCGGGCACATCATGCACACGCCCATCTTGCAATCGTACCGCAGATCGATCCCAGCGTCGAGCGCGACGTCCAGGATGTTGTCCCCGTCCGCCACCTCCACGTTGTACGTCTTGCCTTCGTGGCGAATCTCGACCGCCACCGCATCGACGCGCAGGAACGTTCTGGACGCCCGAGTCGCCGCGCGCGAGAACTTCGTCGCACGCGTCTTCGAAACCAAAGCCCTGGCGCCGACGAACGCGCTCGAGCGCGCGGTCACGGAAGCTCGCATGTTTACTTTTTGGATAAACTTGTGACGTGGACGACGGCGTTTCGACGCGTTCACGGAGCGACGAGGACGGCGCGTAAAGTGAGAGCGATCTCGCGAGTGCGAGTGTTTTGAACTCGCTTCGTGTGCGCGAACGAGTGAACGCTCTCGCACGCGGTGAACTGGGGAGCGAACGAGTGAAAGCTCTCGCGCGCGGTGAACTGGGGAGCGGCGCGCCCTCAAATACACGGCTATCGACGATGACTACTATTGGCCGTACGTGCTCGGCCTGCTATCTAGGTACACCTGCTCCTCGGGTGTGTTAACGCGTCCTAATACTTTGTTGCGGTACGGATACCTTCCGAATTTTCGCACGACGCAGAAGTGTTTCACCGCGAAGTCGTCGTGCGCACCGTCGACATCGATCCCGCTCACGTCGATGCCTCGCATCGCCAACAACGACTCGTGGTCGGCGACATCCTCACTGTGCATGAGCGGCATTTCTATGAACATACGTTCCAGCGGTGCCGCTTGTTTCATGAACGCGTCGTCGCTCAGCGCTCGTCTCGCCAGAGACGCGGCGGCGGCGTCGTTGCTGAAAGCCTTTGCGGTTTTGCGATGAATCACGCGCGAGAACTGATCGAGCGTGATGATATCTGCGAGCACGTCCTCGAACGACTCGAGCGCGATCGTCTCGTCTGCGGGTTGGCTCGCGTAAAGCTCGCTCGTGGCGCGCAAATGCGCACCGAAAGTTCGATGGATGACGATGTCGTCCTCTTCTCTCGAGCCGAACCAAAGCGCCATCTGCGCCTTGTTCGGTCGCGCGAGCGCCCTGAGCTCGTGCCTCGCGTACCCAAACCAGAACTTGGTGATTTGCGCCGCGGGTAGACGTGTCATCGGCGCGGGTAAGTGAGGCCGACCGAGAGTGAAGGACAACAGCTGCGTTTCGTAATACACTTGTACAGGTCTAGCGGAGACGGCGGGCGGTAACGCCGCCGCCGTCGAATTTAATTAATGTTCTAAGAACCCATGTGAGTTCGTTCGTTTGATCTTTTCGCCCGTAGCGTCGACGCGCTTGGACAAAGCGCGGATGCTGTCGACGAGCGTGGTTTCAATTTTCATCGTGTAGCGAATCGACTCGACATGCGGCCAAGTGGATTGCTCGCCTCGCGAGATGTAACGATCCATATCCTTCTCAGTTGGGTTGCTGGAGATTCTGGAGTAATCCGCCCAACGAAGCGATGGCAGAATGGTGATGTGGCCTCTGAAGTCTTGCATCAACACTCCTTGCAGCGTGCGAACGAACCGAATGTCGAGCAAATCAACTTCGAGAAGTTTTTGAATAGAGTACTTGATGTTCAGCAGCAAGAAGTTGGCGACACGCAACAGCTTCTGAACCGCATTACGACGCTGATAACTACGCGCGGTCTTCTGCCGTCGCCCGTGTGATTCCTCGGCGAGGTGTAGCACGAAGTTTAGGTGCGGGTTCACCTGCGAAACGATGAAGTTGTTGCAGTTGAAAAGCTCCGTCATGCGTGCTGACGGGATGTCTTGGGTGATGGTGCCATCGTACGACTTAACATCGGGTGGATGAAATGGCACTAAATTTCCGTGCTTGTCTTTGGCGAGAATCTCCACAGGGCGCATCAAACCAGGTAGCGCGCACGACGCGCACACCGCGGTGCGAATGAGCACGTTGGGAGAAGTCAGGTGATTGAGAACGTAACCGGTTTGTGAGCCAATGGACACTTGAATAGAGACTGCTCTTCCGGATATCGCTAGCGCTTCCTCAAACGTCGTGTCGCCAAAGTATGCCTTTGTGGTCTTCGAAAACCCCTCGGCGTCCATCAAAACGCCGTGCTTCAAAAAGTGTAGCGCCATTTTCAGCGGACGTGGGAACCATCGGCGCCCGTAACGAGTGGACACGTCCGGGCGAATCGCTTGCAAGATATCTTCGGGCGAATGACAGCTCAAAAACGCGGCGACGATCGAGCCACCACTCGTACCCGAGATGACTTGCGGGCACAGTCCCTCTTGCAACAACGTTCGCAAGACTCCGAAATGATACATCGCCAGTGCGCCGCCGCCAGATAAGCACAGCGCCGTGCGTCCGAGCGAACGGTACGACTCTTTTAACACTTGAAGCATCTCCATCGCCTGCTCGTCATCTGCGGTTTCGGCTATGTGCTTGATGACGGCGACGATTTCGTCGTTGAAATCTTGCACGAGTTTCTTCGTTCCGACTCGAGAAAATCTCAGGTGGAGCAACCTATCGATCCCGGCAAAGTTTCGGTGTAACACCGTTCGCAAGCACAACCCGAGCGCCGTGAGATCGTCGCGCTCGCGCGCGGTCCTCATCGTGTTCAAATATACCTTGACGAGCTGCCTGTCGTACACATCCGATTTTTCATCCGCCTTCCAACGCGACCCACCCTCACCGACGTCCGCGGGAAACGCGTCGAGCTTATTCGCCACCGCGATCCACTCTCGGTAGTCCTTCGCCCGCTCGAGCTCGGACAACGTCTCTTGCCGATGCTCGACGAAGTGCGCGTTCGCGCGCCCGCGATGGTCGACGCCGCCCGCGCTCTCGCGCAGCGCCACCTTCGCCCGATGAAACCACGACGGCAGCACGTGCTTGTTCAGCACGATCGCTAAATGCACCAATCCCAACAGTATCGCGTTCACGCTCAACAGCGCCACCTCCGCCGCCATCAGCACCAGCGCCAACGCGTGCGCCGCCGCGTTCGGAAACACCGGCGGCGCCATGGCCAGCCCGATCGACACCCCCACCCCCCACAGCACTCGCACCCCGATCGCCTTCGCCATCCCGATCCACACGTGCGCGAATATCACCGCCGTCGTCGCGTAAAATATCACCGCGAACGTCGCCAGGAACGCGAGCTTGACGACGATTTTCTTCTGCTCTTCGCTCCAGCCCGTGAACGCGAACGCGTCGAACGCCCCTCGCGCGTCGCTCAGCGCGCCGCTGAACGAATCGAACCGCGCGCGCATCTTTCTGTACCGTCCGACCACGCCGTCGCGCGCGCCGTCGCCGTCGCGCGCGCCGTCGCCGCGCGCGTCCTCGTCGTCGTCGTGTTGAAAATCGACATCGCCGACGTCGTCCTCGTCGAGCTCGTCGAAGCGCGCGACCGCGCTCGTGCTCAGCGCCCCGCGCGCGGGCGTTCGCGCGTGGTCGTCCGCGCCGTCGACGCGCATGCGCGACGCGCGACGCGACGCGACGCGACGTGCCGCGTTGGGACGCCGCATTCGATGGCGCGCGCGATGGCGTTCGCGACGATGCGAACGACGCCGCCGGTCGCGCTGCGGCGCGCCGGCGCGGCGCGCGGCGCGCGTAAAGGCGCCGCGTCCGCGACGCCGCTGGCGGCGCGCGACGCGCGTCGGCGCGGTGCGCTTCAGCGCGCGAATTCTCTCTTCGGCGTGGGCGCGCCCGAGGCGCTCGTCATCGGCGTCGTCTCGCTGCTCGTGTTCGGCCCCAAGGGGCTGGCGGACATCGCCAAGCAGCTCGGCGCGACGCTGCGCGAGTTCCAGCCCACGATTCGCGAGCTGCAGGACGTGTCGCGCGAGTTTCAGGACACGCTGCGCGACGAGATCGAAAAGCCGCTCGAGGACGCGGTGACGGGCGCGACGCCGTCGAAGCGCGCGAAAGCCGCGGGCGACGGCGCGCTGGGGAGGGAAGACGCGAGCGTGGCGTTCGACACGCGCGCGGTGCGCGCGACGGGGGCGGACGGGACGGACGTCGATACGGTGACGGAGGAGATGAAGGCGGCGGCGGCGGCGGCGGCGTGGGGCGCGTCCGCGGCGGAAGACGCGAGCGCGAACGTCGAGGCGCCGATCGACGCGACGATCGATCAGGCGGGGATGATGGACGCGGCGGCGGCGGACGTCGTCGACATGGATTGAGCGAATTCGGCGCGAACGTCTTCGCGAGAGCGCCGCGGCGAGTCAGCCGCGGCTGTCGCGCGCGCGGCGCGCGCACCACACCCGATCACGACACCTCAGTAAGTACATCCCAGTAATCGCGCGCGCGTTTAATAATATCGTCGAGAGGACTCGCGTCGATTTCGAGTTCGCGCTTCGCTCGCCCGGTCGTCAGAGCGCGACTCCACCGCGCCTCGGCGCCGCCCGTTCGGTCGCGCGATGCGCGCTGCGAACGACGCCGCGCCGCACGCGACCTCGACGCACGTCGCGCGCGCGTCCGTGGACGCGATCGAGACCGACAGCGTGATCAGCATGACGCTCGACGACGACCTCGAGAGTGAATTTTCTGAATTCAACGACGCGCGAGATGCCGACGCCGACGCCGCGTTTCTCGACTCGAACGCGCGATCGCTCGACGCGCTGAGCGCGCTCGAGCGCGAAAATGAATTGTTCGACGTCGTGGTGAAGATGCGAAAGTCGCTGGGCGGGGGTAAGCACAGAAGAAGATTTACCAAACATAGAAATTGCTTCACGGGACGCGAGGCGGTGCAGTGGCTCGTGGCGAGTCGGACGGTGCGGGACAGCGACGCGGCGGTGAGACTCGGAAACGAACTCATGGCGGCGAAGTTGATCGTAGGGGTGACGAAGTCGGCGAAGATCAAGTTTGAAAAGCGGTCACACTTGTATAGCTATCATTTGGGGGTTGGACCGGGAATATCGGCGGCGAGGTATTACGTGTCGACGGAGATGCTCGCGATGGAATCGCGGATGAAGAATGTGCGGACGGTGGTGGATAGGCACACGGCAGCGGTGGAGGCGCTGTCGAGTGAACACGCGTCGGCGATGGAAAGAGTCGAAGACGTGATGTCGGCGTTGAAAATGGAGTTGAGCGTGTTGCGCGCGAGCGTCGTGGCGCTCATCGCGTACGCTATTTTGCCTTTTTTTAAGACGGATGCGATGGCGCTCACGTCGTTCGTTGGGGTTCGAATGTCGTTAGATTCACTTTTGATGGTCATCGCAGCCTGTGCGGCCGTGGCGGTCGGGATTTCGAGTCTACTGGGGTTCTTTTACGTGGCAGATTTGACTCGTCAATCAGTCTTCGAGGGCACCACAAAGCGACAGTCGTCCGAATCGGGCTTGAACGCGTTTGTCGATGATTCGCCGGCGAAACATCGATCGACGCTTCATGATGGCGGAGAAATCAACCTCGAGCGAACGCCCTCATCGTTTCTGCAAGCATCAGCGATTTCGATTCAGCGCACGGCGTCGCGGCTGATAAACATGCAGCGAAAATCGACCCGTCCGGAAGACAGAGCGGGACCGCCGCCGTGCGTCGATCCGGCCAGGTGGCCTGACTCGCCGTGCGCTCTTCGGTTCACGCCAGCGGATTCACAAGCCATCACGCAAGAGGATCAGCTTCCAGACAGTATGATTCGCGCGCAAGTGCCGTTCGAAATCGATTCAGATATCTTCAAAGGCAGAATGATTGTGTACTTGCGTGGTTTGGAAAACACGCCACCTGAGATTTTTGAGGGCAAGGCGCGAACGATTCAACTCGCCATACAGGGCAAGTTCAAGCGTCCGATCGCCATGAACGACTGTGTCATCGGTCAGTGTTTATCGCGCCCGTTGCAAAACCTCCCGTCTCGCTGGTTGTTGGCGCTGTGCGCGCGCGTCGTGCGCGGATTCGGTGAGAAATGGGGCATCGAACTCTCCATGCCGACGGACGAGCGCCCCTTCATGTTGGCACCCATAGCGCTCGCAGCGCAGGCGATGAGTTGCGAATACGAGGGCGACGTGCAAGATATCGAAGGCTCAATCATCGAAAACGTCGACGCTAGGTCCGACATATTTCCCCCGGGTACGAGCCCAAGCAGACGACAGAAAGTCTTAAAGGCGCTGTTGCGAAAGAGCAAGAAAGGGCTCGCCGACATGCCGATGTTCGACACCGAACGCGTGTGGACTTTTGGTTTCTGGCAGTCGCAAATCAACTTCCTGTCGTACAAAATAGACCTCGGGGTCGGAACTTTCAACTTGATTAAAATCATGGACGGGCAACCGCTGTGTTTCTGCTCGTCCACACGAGCTGGAGAAATTTTATTTAGAATGGAAGTATGGCATCGTGAACTTTTGCGTGACGCGAAGGAGGCGCACGCCAAAGCTGAGAATCGAAAAAGTCGTAGAGGGTCGCTCGATTTCAGACGAGCGTCTACGAAAGACGTTCGTGAAGCTTTGAAGTTCGACGATGAGTAGTAAGTTGCTAGCACGCGTGTACTTTTGTTTGCGTTTGAAATGGATGATTTTACAAAGCGTTTACACCAGATGGTGAGAGAACTAAAATCGTCACTTCATCAACGACACTTCTTCCCGCATAGAGTAAAAATGAGCGTCAATAGGAGCGCGAAGATGATCAAGCCAAAAGCAACTTTGATCTTCATGTTCTGGCACCACAAATTCCGTCTCAACGCTCTTCCCGTCTTGTGAAAATTCGCAGCTTCGAACCGCAACGCGTCGCTTTTATCGACCAACAACTCAATCTTCTCCCCTCTATCGAGCACCTTCTCGATGTTATCCATCATGATTTCCTTCACTTGACTCACCTGTTGCTGCACCGCGCTCACTTTACTCACCGCCTCTGGGTTCGCCGAGCAAAACTCCAAGTGTTCCTTCAACCTCGGCGCGAACGATTTATTCAGCGAGTGCGCGATGGCATCCTGCGCCTCCGACGCATGATCGCGCGTGAACTCGGACTTGATCCGATCCAAGCACGCGAATGGGACGTGGCGTCCGAGCTCTGAGTCGGCCACGACGAGATACGTGAACCCGTTTTCGACGACGTAGTTGAACGTGTGCCCATCTGCCGTGTACGTAAATCGCGTGTTATCGTCTGAAAGCTTCTCCAACGCCTACGTAGCGCGCGAAACCATCAACGCCGTCATCAGTCTCGCGTTCGCGTCGCGTTCGCACCGTCATCGCGCGCGCGCACGCGATGAAATTCGCGCACACGCGCACTGGGCACCGCCCTCGTTCGACCCCCTCGCGACGGTATCGCGCGCGCGTCGCGCATCGTTCGCTCGCGCGCTCACCTGGATCGCGATCGTGCTAAAGTTCCCGCTGTAGTTCGTAAACTCCGCGAGCACGGTCGTTCGACGAGCGACGAAGGCGTAAATCAAGGGCATTTTCACAGATCACAGCCGCGGCGCGCTGTGGGGATAGTGCAGCGGCGCGTGCCGCACTTCCCGCGCTGTGACGTAGAACGGTTCTAATGGTTTCAATGGTACATTTCGTATTATTTCGTATTATAATGACGGCGAGTATTAGCGGCCGCGTTTGTGTCGCAGAGATGCCCAGTACAGGTCTTCGTATCGCTTGGCTGGCTCGAACCAAGACCAATCTAGATTCAGCGTGCGCTCGACGAGGTTGAGCGATTGCCAACGGGGACGGTCGTAAAAGGCGTCCAAGGCACGATTAAGCGCGTAGTCGATATCGGGGGTTTCGGTGCCGTCGAAAACAAAACCATTTAGGGGAACTCCGGTCATTGCGCTCCGCTCGCCGTCGTTTTCGACGTCGAAGACGGTGTCGCGCAAGCCGCCGGTTCGGCGAACCACTGGGACAGTGCCGTAACGCATGGCGATCATTTGTGTCAACCCACACGGCTCGAACATTGATGGCACGAGAAGGAAATCACAGCCGGCATAAATCAAGTGCGACAGCGGCTCGTCGTACTTGAACATAAAGCCGCTTCGTCCTGGATACTTGCGCTTCATCTCGTCCGCGAGAGCGTTGAACTCGTGTTGATGCGCCGGATCAGGCGCGCTTCCTAGCAGAACAAACGTTGCACCGCGCTCAAGCGCGCGATGACACGCGTGCTTGATGAGATGTATTCCCTTTTGCGCCGTAAGTCGTGAAACGACACCAACGATTGGCGCGCCTTCGGGGTGCTGGATACCGAGTCGCCTGCACAGCTCGGCCGCCGCTGCCGCCTTGCCCGCAATCGCGTTAGAGGAGTCGTACACTAACGGCAAGAATTCATCTGCTGATGGGTTCCAAATGTCGGTATCGATACCGTTTCGTATCCCAACGAATTTGTCCTGCGACGGCGCGACGGCGTGGTGTGAACGCACCTCGTCGGCGTACGTCGGACTCACCGTGGTTGCAATGTCGCATGACTCCATTCCACGGCGTATCAGGTCGACTCCAAACTGTAAATTGTGAAGCGTGAGCGCCGTCGCTGCCTTTGGATAATTACCCCAGGTCGCGGGTGCGGTCTGCCAGTCGTGCGCGTGAATGATATCAACCTCTTTATTCTTTGATCGCATCCACGTCAACGCTGCTTCAGTGAAAAAGCCAAACCTCACGTGATCGTCGTGGCGTCCGTATATACAACCGACGTCAAAATGTCCATTTTTGGGACGAAGTAGCGTCACTGGAACGTCTTCAACCCATCCTTTAAACACGTCAACTTGAACATCGTGGTGAACGCAGCTGCCAGCGCGATGGTAACCATCCACCGCATCGAAGAGCATGCAATCGTAGTGCGGCACTATGACCTCGACGTTGTGCCCGTCTTCTTGAGTCGCACGCGCGAGGGCGGTGACGACGTCACCCATGCCGCCAACTTTGCAAATGGGCGCCATCTCGACTGCGATGTGGACGACGTTCAACTTCGGAGCCGCTCCTGAGCCACCAGTCACCGGTGCGTGGTAGTCCGCACCGTTGTTGGAATCATATCTCGTTTGCGGCGATGCGACGTCTTCGTTGAGGAACTTAAAATCCATGACGTGCGCATCCGCGGGCACATTCACTGTAAGTTCCAGCGTCCCCGGGGTGTCACCGCGCTGCATGACACTAGGGCCGAACGAAGCGCCGTGGTTCCATCTATTCCACGAGCCCTCGCAGAAGATATTCTGTGCATCTCCCAGTGGACCGCCTTCGGCGCGATAAACGATCGTCATTTCACCGCCCGCTTTCCCTTGATACGGCACAGTGTGCACACGCATCAGTGCTGCTCCCTCACTTGCTCGTACTAACGCAGTGGCGCGCATTTCTGCATGGCGTGCTGCGCGTTTGCCAGCTCTCTTAGCGCACTTTTCAATCGCGTCTCGACGTCGCTCCGTCTCCGCTTTGATCCGGGCTGAGATTCTGTGTTCACGCGGTAAATTCTCAACATCAACCGGGCAGTGGTAATCTTTGCCGCTATTGTTATCGTAAAAACCGTTGGCGTCGCTAAACACAAACTCAACCGTGCTCGCGCCTGGTGGAATTTCAACTTCGCAGATCCACCAGCTCCCTTGGTCGCGTACTCTGTGATCGATATCGCGCTCTTTAACGTCGTGCGCCAGTGGAGTCATACCAATTTTTTTGGACACACCCAGACTCCATCCGTTGAATCCAACGTGTGCAAATACTTGACCATCGCGCGACATTCGAGATGTGGTTTCGCGATTATATATCAGGCGAACTCGTGTTGAAGGTCGGACGTCGCCGACAAAGTAATACACTCCATCAGTTGTTTTCCGCGCGTCACCCGACGCTTGTTCCACCAAACGCTTATCTTGCTCGTCGATATAACTCGTGGCTTCCACCTCAATCGTGTCCATCAATTGCGCTCGAACGGTTTCTTCAACCAGATCCGCGTAGGATCTCGCTTCTTGGTTGGCGACGACTCCATCTGTGACCACGATGGGGGACTCAATCAGCCCTGGTGGCGACGTCGTGGCACGGCTCTTTTCTTCGAGCTCGGCGTCGCGCTCTTCCAGTTGGTCCAAAAGTCGGTCGATTTCCTCCTCCAACTCGTTCACTTTCGCCATAGACGTGTCCGCGAGATCGCGGAGCGTGGCGAGTTCTTCTTTTTGCGACGCCACAAGCTGTTCAAACAACTCAATGTCCCCCGCGGAGACCTGCGGCGGCTTCGCCACTGCCTCTGCGAGCTCCTGCTGCAGGTTTTTTTTGTCAAGCGCAAGTATTTCCAGCTCGCGTTTTGCTGCTTGGAGCATGTCTGCGAGCCGTTCCGAGTCTTCAACCGCTGCGGTGCGACCGAGTGTGGCTTGTTTGAGTTCATTTTTCACGGAATCCAGCTCCGCTTTGGACACCATCGACGCCTTGGCCTTCTCCAACTCCTGGTTTCGGGCCTCCGTCTCCGCGATTTTCGACTCCGCGCTTGACTTTTCAATGATGGCATCCGATAGCGCATGAACTGCGTCGTCAAGTTGTTTCTTCAACTGGAGCGTCTCGTCCTTTGTCGCAGCGTTGCTAGCCACAGCGTCAGCCATCTGCTCTTCAATGGCGTCCCTCGCCTGCGTCGCTCGCTCAATTGCGACGGATGCATCGTCAAGCTTCGCTTGGAGGCGCTTCGCTTCGTCGACCGCCTCGTCGGACAAGCGCTCGCGCTCGCTCGCGAAGCGCTCTTCGACGAGCGCCTTTTCCTTTTTCTCGCCGTCGAGCGCGTCCAGCACCTTCTCGAGCTCGCGTCGCAGCGTTTCCGTTTCCGTCGCGGCCGCATCCGCGCGCCGCGCCGAGTCCTCGCGCGTCCGCGCCAACGTCGCCTCGACGATTTCCTTGTCCTCGCGCGCGCGCCTCAACGCCTCGCGCGCCGACTCCAGCTCCGCCAGCGCGCCATCCCGCGCTTCCGCGGCGTCCGCCCGCGCGTCTCTCTCGTCCTCGCGCCTCGCCCACGTCTCCGCCAATCGCGCCTCCGCGCGCGCCTCCGCGCGTCGTCTCGCCTCGCGCGCTCGCGCCGCGACGTCCTCGCCCGCGTCGCCCTCCACCGCCGCCCTCGAGCGCGTCCGCGTCGACGCGCGCGCGCGCGAGGGGCGCGATCGTCGACGCGCGCGCGCGAGTCCCTCTCGAGCGCGCGCCGTCGCGAGGCGCGCGTCGCGCGCGTCCGCGCGCGTCGTCGCGCGCATTTTATCCACCCGCGCGTTCGACGTCCCGCGCGCGCGGTCGGCGTTTCACGCCGCGAGCGGCGCGCTCCGAGCGCGCGTCGACGCTCGCGCGGTCGCCGCTCGCGTCGTCGCCGCGCCGCCGCGCGCGCGTGTGCGGCGAACGCGCGCGTCGCGCGCCGTCGAGTCGAGTCTCGGCGCGTCGCGTCGGTCGGCGCGCCACACGCGCGCGACGCGAACGACCGACGCGACGCGACGACGCGCGCGCGGTCGCGCCTCGACCGATCGACGCCGCGCGCGCGCGCGCGCGCGAGCGCGCCGGGCGCGCGTCGACGCGACGCGCGCCGCCGAGGTCGATTGACGCGACGGACGACGGAAAGCGATGAGCGCGTCGAGGCGAAGGAAAGAGCGACGCGCCGCGAGGTGGGGCGCGTCGCCGACGTCGCGGGGAGCGCCGGCGACGGCGGCGCGCGCGGGAGGCGGACGCGGCGGGCGAGGGGCGGGCGACGCGCGCGGGACGACGAGGAGCGCGGCGACGAGGAGCGCGGCGACGACGACGGGACGCGGGAGGGAGAGGCACGACGACGAGGATCGACGCGTGCGATGGCGGGAGTTGGTGGTGGAGGCGATGAGTCGAGCGGCGCCGACGGCGTGCGACGCGCAGACGTTGGCGAGGACGCTTCGCGCGGGGGCGGCGAATTGGGACGAGGAGACAAAGGCGGCGACGGGGACGGCGGTAGATTTTGAGTCAGAGGTTCTGGAGACGCTGCGTGATTTACAGCGACGAGGGGTGGTGGAAACGAAGAGTGAAGAGCGCTTGCCGTCGAGTCAAAGGGAGCGGTTGGTGTTTAAAAGGAAATTTACGCTCGCCAAGGGCGTGGCGGACGCGATGCGCGAGATGAACGGGATCGAGACGTCCGCGAGTGCGGCGACGAGCGAAGAAAGCGCGAGCGATGCGCGTTGCGATGGTTCCGTGAGCGCCGAGGACAACACGATCGATGAAAGCGATGCCGAAGACGATCATTTCGACGATTCATTCGACGAATACACGGATGAGGAAGACGATCATAACTTTTCGTTCAACGTCGAGGAGACTGAGCTCAACAACATCGAGAGCGATCGAGTCGTCGGCGATGATTCTTTGCATTCGCAAGTGATTGATTTCGTGAAGCATAGCGAGATGTCTACGCACGAAGCGAGTCGTCGACAACAGTGTTTCGACGCCATTCAATCCGCCATCGCTCGACATTACGCTAATCACAAAGATTGCTCTCTGCACGTATTCGGGAGCGGCGCCACGGGGCTGGCGCTCGCAGGAGCCGATCTAGATTTAGTTTTACTCGGCGTCGGTCCGCAGTCGCGCAAGGGCGGCGGTGGTGGGTTTACACGAAGCGAACGCGACGAAATCGTCGGCCACTTGCGAAAAATGGCTCGATTCTTGCGCAAGGTGAACGCTGTGTCGCGAGCGGAGATCATCGCCTCGGCGAAGGTTCCGATCATTAAAATGAAAAGTGCTGTGCCGCCATATATCGCCGTGGATCTGTCCTTAGGAACTTCAAACGGCCTCGAAGCCGTGTACTGGATTCGCGAACAAGTCGAGACGTACACGGCGTTGAAACCATTGGTCTTTTACTTGAAGCGCCTTCTTAGCACGCATCACTTGAACGACGCCGCGACTGGAGGGTGTGGGGGCTACTTGCTCGTGTCGCTTGTGGTTTCGCACTTGAAACAAACGGGTTCAGTGGTAGCTGTAAATAAAGCCGGTTTGTTGGGCGATCTCTTACTCGGTTTTCTCCGGCGATTCGGCTCTGTGTTTGATTACAGAACAAACGCCGTCGCCGCCGGTCGCGAATCGGGCGTGATGTCCGCCGCGGAACTCCCCGGTCCACCGTTTGGGACGCGGCCGTACATCATGGCAGAAGATCCGCAGGAGCGACTGCGTTGCTTTACCGCGGCGGCGTATCGATTCAAAGAGGTTCAGAACCTGTTTAGACTCGCCGCGGAGCACATCTCGGTGAGCGGCGAGCTCTCGTTACTCTCCGAGGTCGCCGCGCCACCGCCTAGAAACAGTTTCGGTGCGTTCCCAAAGAGCGGTCAACTCATCAAGGTTCGCCAGAACACTATGGTCCGCCGCGAATCCTCGCCCTCGGGGAGCGGGCGGAACAACCATCAGTATTTCCGCAAAGCGAACGCGAAAAACAGCTTCTCGCCGAACAAATCCGATTGGACCGACGATCCGCGCAACGGTAACGATAAACGTCCTCGTGGTGCTAGCGCGTGGGCCTCCGACGGCCACCGCGGCTACGGAGGCACCCCGGCGTCACCGAGCGCCAAGCGTCGCCGCGCCGCCGACGAGCAGCGCGCGTTTCGCGAGCGCGGCGCCGGCAACGCGAAGAACGGCAAAAAGCCCGCGCGCGCCTCGAGTGCGAAGCCCAAGCAGCGCGCAAAGCTCACGAGCAAGCAATCTCGCGTCACGAAGAAGAAGAAAAGGTAGCGCCTGAAATTAGCATAGCCGCGTTGTCACCGCGCGATCGCCGCGCGCTCTCAGAGGACGCTTTTTGCCTGTCAGAGGACTCCTCACTTATCCGCGCCCGCGCGCGAGGGACAGTGACGCACGGCCCGCCCGACCGCACGCGCGCGCGAGAGTGACGCTCGACCACCTCGCGCGCGCGCCATGTCGCTCGCCGGCGCGTCGCTCGCGCGCGGCGTCGCGCCGCGCCGCGCCGGTCGCCCGTCGACGTCGACGCATCGCGCAACGCGAAAATCAACAGTCATCACGCGCGTCGTCCCCGATCTCCCGGCCGCGGTCGACGCGCTGACGCACATCGATGTGGAGGTTTTGAATCGCGCGCTGGACGACAGCGGTCTGCACGTCCTGCGTGAGATGTCGCCGGCGAAGTTGTACGCGGCGACGAGAGAGGCGCTGGAGCCGATGCTTCGCTTGAGAGAGTTCGGGCAGCGCGAGGATGGAACAGGGGAGCTCGTGAGCTCGATCGAATGGCAAGGTGCGATAGATGTCGCGGTTGAGGCGCTGAAGGCGGCGAGGGCGCGTTTTATCGAAAGCAAGGCGTTCGGCGCGGCGACCGCGGCGTTCCAGACGTTTGGCGTCGCCGAGCTCTTGCCGGAGGACGCCGTCGGCGCGGCGTTACAAGCGATCGCGGTGTCGATGGCTGGCGTATTAGCGATCGCAAACAGTGGCGATGAAGCTGAGGAAAGCGCGGCGGCGATAGGTCTCGCGCGTGGGGGTGAAGCCGATGCTTTGCCGACGACGTACGATGTCGCGAAGATTCGAGCGTACTGGAGTCGTAGACCAGCGGCCATCGCGAAGCGTTCGGGCAGCTTGCTCGCCGACGTCATGGGCTGGGTCTTGGCTTTACTACTCGATATTCAAACGGGTAAAGTGGAAAAAAACTCCGTCGAACGCGCTGGACAATTGAAGGATATCATCGCTAAGCAAGGGCCGGCGTTCGTCAAGGTTGGACAAGCAGTGGCGATTCGCCCAGACTTGCTGCCTCCGGCGTACCTTGAGGCGCTGCAGACGCTGTTAGATGGCGTAAAACCATTCAGTAGCGTCGAGGCACGCGAGCTGATTCGACAAGAGCTTGGAAAACCGCTCGAGGATGTGTTTGAAGACGTGAGTGCGTTCGAGGAACCGGTCGCCGCAGCATCGATCGGTCAAGTGTACAAAGCACGGCTGAAAGCCACGAAAGTCATGGAAAAAGAACAGGGAGATTGGGGTATGGACGTCGCGGTCAAAGTGCAGCGACCGGCGATCTTAGAAGTCGTCACTTTGGACTTGCTGGTGATTCGCTCCGTGCTAGAGTCCTTGGCTTCCTTGCCGAAGGAAGGACCGCTTGGGCAAATTCAGCAAGGCGCGGAGGGTTTTCTGCCAGTGCTCGACGTCGCGGCGGAGAGATTTTTGGAAGAACTCGACTTTGGACTCGAAGCGTCAAACGCATCGCGCTTTGAGGCCGACATGAACAGCGTGCCTTTCGTTCGCGGCACCATCAAGGTGCCGCATGTGTTCCGTTCGTGCTCGACTCGCAAAGTCTTGACGCAAGAGTGGGTGGCGGGTCGCAAGCTCACCGAAATCGAGGCGTCTAACACAAACAAGGAGACTCGAGAAAAGCTTGTCGAGACGTTACTCAACAGTTACATGGTGCAGTTCTTGGAAACAGGTTTTTTGCACGCCGATCCGCACCCCGGAAATTTTCTGCTCGAAGACAACGGACGCCTGTGCATATTGGATTACGGCATGATGACGACCATCAGCGAAGAACAGCGAATTGCCTTCGTGGAATACATCGCGCATTTGAGTGCGAAAGAATACGACAAAACACTAGGAGATTTGGTCAACCTCGGTTTCGTTCCGCCAGAATTGGCGAACGATCCGGTGAGTCGTTCAATCGTCGTTCCCGTTCTTGCGGAGACGTTGGAAACGCTTTACGGTACCGGCGGCGGAATCACCGCCAAGACCGACGCACTTAATGCGCAACAAAGCTCCCGCGTCGGCGAACTTTCAGAGAAGCTCGACGATTTGGCGAAGCAATACCCGCTGTCGCTGCCCCCGTACTTTGTCCTTATTTTGCGCGCGTTCGGAACGCTCGAAGGGTTGGGACTGAGTGTCGATTCCAACTACGCGATTGTCGACGAATGCTTTCCATACATCGCACGGCGCTTATTGTCGGATGACTCTCCGAGGATGCGCGCGGCACTCCGATCTTTTGTGTACGGTGGAAGCGATCGTCTGAAGGTGTCGCGCGTGAAGGACATTGCTGGAGGATTTTCCAAGTTCACGAACTCGATGGGCGCCACGGAAAGTTTGACGATTGAAGACGCCAAGGTGCTTTCTGAGCTCGACCCCGCAACGCGCGATGCACTGTCCATCGTATTCTCTGGCGAGGGCAATTACTTGCAAGATCTCGTCGTGGAGGAAGCTGTGCGCGCCGCGGACAGTCTTAGCAGAAACGGCGCCGCGCAAGCGTGGCAGTTGCTTGGAAGCGCGTCGCCATTCGCGACGCTGGCAACGATTACTCCTTTGGCTTTGGTCCCTGGATTGAACGCGTCTATTTTCCTGTCCATCCTCGCGTCTCAGAACAAGGATGCCATCGCGCTCACGTTTGACGACAAGAAGAATTTAGCGCTGTTGCGGGCGCTCGTCGAGCTCGCGGCTGGCCCGTCGGGCGGCTCTGTTCAGTCCTTGGACAAAATCTTCGCGCAACTTCCCGGTGCGGCGAACGGTGTGTCGAGAATCGAAACCGACTCGATTAGCGCCATCCTTCCCACGGTTGCGCCAGGCGTTCAACGCATGTCGAACAAGTTTATAGAAAAATTCCAGCAGCGTCTCGCCGAGCGCACGCGAGACGATTTGAGCAAGTTCCCCATCCCGGGACGAACTCCGAGTCTCTAAAGAGGCCGTTAGATACACCGCGCACACATTTTTTATATCTCACGCATCGCAGCTCGCAAAAACAATAAATCAATCACAATCTAAAAGCCCGAACAATCGATACCGAGCGCTCGCGTCGGCCCCGTCGCGCCGAACGCGCAGAGCCCGATTCGATTCTTCGCGTCGCTCTTATCGTTATTCGCCCAAACCGCCGCGCCGTACGCCTCGCGCTGCTCTTTCACGCTCATCGACCCATCGGTGAGCGCTCGCGAAAGCTTCACCCATTCATCAAACTTCGCCTCGTCGAACGTCTCGCTCCGCTCGCGTCCCGCGGCGTATCGCAGCGTCTTCGTCGTCATCAAGAACGACTTCCCTCGCGTCGCGTTATCGTACCGCCGCTTGTTCCGCTCGTACCATCCGTCGATCCGCTCGCGATCGCCCTCCCTCGCCTTCCCTCGCACCACCCGCGTCGCCGCGTCGAGCGCGTCGAGCGTGTCGGCGTCGTAATCCATCGCATCGCGCGATGCGCGCGCGCCGTCGCATCGCCCGAGCGTCGCGACGAGCGCGACCGCGCCCGCGAGCTCGCGCCTCGACGTCGTCGCGCGCGTCGCCCGCGCGTCGCGCGCGACGGGCGCGATTCGCGCGCGCGCGAGCGCCATGGTGTCCCGCGCGGCGTCGCGATCGCCCGACGCCGTCGCGCGAGAGCGCGACGCGACGCGACGACGGCGGTCATGTCCGCGGCGCGCGCGATCGCGGATCGCGCGAGGCGCGCGTCGACGGCGCGCGCGATCGTCGAGGCGACGCGCGCGGCGACGGCGACGCGCGCGATCGGATCGCGCGGTGTCCCGGACGACTACGGACAACCGGCGACGGGCGGCACCGGGTTCCTGGGCACGCCGAAGAACCACCGCGCGCTGCTGGAGAAGCGACCGATGTCGCCGGACGTGTTCGCGGCGGACGGGAGCTGGCGCGCGCACTATAAGTTTCCGGCGGTGGCGCTGAGCTCGATCACGAATCGCGTCACGGGCGTCGCGCTCACGGGAGCGATGAGCGCGGGGGGGATCATAGCGCTCGTCGGAGGCGCGGAGGCGGTGCCGATGACGATGGAAATGTTTAAAGCGAACGCGCCGCTGGCGGTGGTGCCGGTGAAGTTTGCGCTGAGTTTTCCGTTCGTGTTTCACACGCTCGGCGGGTTTCGACACTTGGTGTGGGACTCGACGACGAAGGGGATCGATAACGAAAGCGCGAACGCGAGCTCGTTGGCGATATTCGGGGTGAGCGCGGCGGCGAGCGCGGCGTTGGCGGCGTACACGTGGTAGGGACGCGCGCGCGTCTCGTTTTATTTTAGTCGGCGGGCGCCGTGTAACATTTTACAAGAGTCTCAATCTTCATTAGAATAATTCCACCGCGTTTCGCCGGTTGAAGCGCGGCGGTACACTAATTCGCTCGTCGCGCGCATCGCGACTCGCGCCTAATCGAACAGCTCGGGCAGTTGCCGGCGCAGTTGTTCGAACTCGATCTCGTCGACGACGGCGTCGCAACACGCTTCGACGTCGTCGTCGAGCACGCTCTCGCCTCGCGTGCGCACGAACACCGTCGTCATGCCGAACGACTTCGCCGCCTTTACATTCTTTATCGAATCCTCAAACATCACGCACCGCCGCGGGTCCACGTCGCGTCCCAGATCCGCGAACACCTTCTCGAACGCCTCGCGCTGCGGCTTGCACGCCGGCGCCGTGAAAATCCCCCCGTACACCTTCTCGAACGCATCGCTCGACGACGCGTCCAGTCCCAGCGCCGTCAGCGCTTTCATCCCTTCCGTCTCGCTCGTGTTCGTCATCACCACCTTCCGATACGGCATCGCTCGCAAGCACTCCGCGAGCGCCGCGTCCGGCTTCAGAAACGTCTCCGCGCCCGCGCGGCAGTACGCCGTGAACGCCTCCTGCGACTCGACGTCCAGCCCGAGATCGCGCAGGCCCTTGTAGCACTGACTCGCCTTCGCGAACGCCGTTTTCCGCGTCGCCGCCGCCTCCGCCGCCGTCATGCCGAAGCGTTCGCGCAGGTACGCGCGCTGTCGCGCGCGCACGTGCGCGAGGTACCCGTTCGCGCCGTCGTACAGCACGCCGTCCAGGTCGAACACGAGGGCGTCGAAGTTCGACCCGCGCGCGGTCGACGCGCGCCTCGTCGCGCGCGCGCGCGGTCGCGCGTCGACGGCGCGCGCCGCGCGAGGCGTCGCGCGCGCCATCGAGTGGCGACGCGCGACTTGACGACGCGCGATGTCGCGCGCGACGGCGCGCGCGGCGCCGCGCGACGCGCGTTTCGCGACGCGCGCATCGCGACGCGCGCGCGGCGCGAGACGCGCGGCGGAGGACGACGCGCGCGCGACGCCGACGCGGCCGGCGCTGAACCTGCTCGGGCGAACGGTGAAGGTGAAACACATCCTGGAGGGACGCGCGGACGACGCGCTCGGGCGATTGGCCGCGGACGTCGTCGCGGACGCGCGGGGCGTGGACGCGGACGCGCTGGCGCGCGACGTCGATCGGTTGTTCGCGCTGTGCCCGGGGCTCGGCGAAAGAGTGGCGAGAGGCGAGGTGAAGCGAGCGCTCGCGGCGGAGCTCGCGGTGGATCTGAGGGAGACGATGGCGGCCATGTTGGCGATTAAAAATACTTTCGCGAGCGCGGACGTGGACGCGGGAGACGTGTGCGCGCGCGAGCCGAGATTGCTGCGTCTTCGAGAGGAAGCGCTCGAGGGGGTGCGGGAACGCGCGGCGTCGACGAGGGAGCGATTAGGAGACGCGTGCGACGCCGATGGGTTGTTCGCGACGATTCCGTCGTGTTTGCTCGCGTCGCAGGAAGAGTTGGACGGGATCTTGGAGCGTGTGACGGGTTTACGAGCGCTGATGCCGGACGCGGACATCGTCAAACTGCTCCGAGGGCGGCCGGCGCTGTGTCTCGAGGATCGGGCGTACTCCAGGGCAGCCATCGCCGTCTCCGCGCTGCGAAAGGCGATGCCGAAAGACTGTAGAATAGATCTGATGCTCAGTGACTTTCCGTCGTTGCTGTTTATGGACATCGAGATGCTTCTCGAGGACTTGCGGCAAACGTTTGGAGGGGATCCGTGCTGGACGCTTCGCAGAAACCCAGGAATCGCAACGCAGGTACGTCTCGTGACGCGCGCGCGATCGTATGCGGACGTGCGCGTTTTACGACACGACTGACGTCGCGATCGCCCGTAGTTCGAGAAGAACAACGGCACTTTCAATCCGCTACGTTGACGCGACTAACCGAATCTCGCGTCCCAGTTTGAGAAGAACACGGGTTCCTACGATCCGCTCGGCCCAGCCGCGAACGAAACTCAAGCGGACGAAGATAACTTTGGGTTCACGCGCACTGCGCACTTGTAAACCACCATTAGCTCGTAGATTGTCGATGGCCGCCGACCGCGCGCCTTCCCCGCGCCGCTCTGGGCGCGTTCGCCGCACTCCGACACCCACAGCGCGCGCGTTCGACCGCGCACGCGTCATGTCGCGCGCCGTCGACCCGCTCGCGATCGCGCGCATCGCGCGTTCGCTCCCGTTCCTCGCTTCGCGCGCGTCTCGCGCCGCGCCGCCCGCGAACGCGGCGTTCCCGCGACCGCTCGACACGCTCGCGGCGACGACGACGCCGTCCGCGTCGTACGCCGCGCGCGCGCGCAAACCGGCGCACGGCGCGGTGTTGCGATACGTCATCACGTCGTTCGGTCGAGATCGCAAGGGCATCGTGAACGAAGTCACGGCCGCGGTGTTGGCGGCGCGAGGAAACGTCGAGGAGAGTCGCATGGCGCGACTGCGCGGCGACTTCACGATCACCATGCTCGTCTCGTTCGTGCGAGATCAGAGCGACGTCGACGCCTTCAAGAGCGATTTGGCGAGCATCGAGGGGGTGACGACGTCGGTGCGCGCGTCGAGCGAGGATGAAGACCGAGACGGCGCGGCGAAAACGGTTTCGACGCATCGTCGAGTGTTGCTCCGCGGGAACGATTTCCCGGGAATCACTCACGCGTTCACGCGCGTTTTGTTCGATCGGGACGTGAACATTGAGAGTATGACCACGGATACCGCGCCTGCGCCGTTCGGAACCGAGCGTTTGTTTCTCGTGGACGCTCTGGTGCGATTGAGCGCGGGCGCGGCGTCGATCGACGCGCTCGGCGCCTCGCTGCGCGCGCTCGAGCGCGACATGGGTCTCGACGTCGAGATTCTAGAGCACGAGCCCGCGAAACAACTCCGTTAGACATGGTTGCAACGCGCGCGTTGGCGTCGCGCGCGCGCGTCCGTCGCATCGCTTTCGCCGCGTCGTCGCCGACTCGGTCTCGGGCGTCCTCGTCGCCGCGCCGCGATCTCGCCGCGCCTCAGACCGCGCCTCGCGCGTCGGCCGCGGTCGTCGCGCGCGTCGACCGTCATGGTGGGCGCGACGCACGTTCCGCGCGACGCCGCGGCGGGCGATCGCGCGGGATTTCCCGCGCTCGCGATCGCGCACTCGAGAAAGGTGCAGAAGGGTGAAGATTTCGACCTCGTCGAAGTGTGCGCGCTGTGGACGCCGGGTCGACGCGGGAAGGGCGCGAGCGACGCGAGCGTGGAGTTTGCGATGTTCGGTCTGTTCGATGGACACGGTGGGAAGGCGTGCGCGGAGCACTGCGCGGATTCGTTTTTATCGGCGCTGACGGAGGCGCTGGACGCGCCGGGAGCGTTGGAGGAGCACGAAGACGCCGACGACGCGTTCGAGCAAAGATTGCCGGAAGCGTTGAAAAGAGCGTTTGTCACGGTGGATGAGGCGTTCTTGGCGCGAGACGTGCACAGTGGAGCGACGGCGACGATTTGCGTCATTCGCGGGCGGTGCGTGACGACGGCGGCGGTCGGGGACTCGTTGGCGACGCTCGATCTCGGGCCTGGTATACCGGTGATGCGGTTGAGCGCGGAACATCGATTGGATACGTCGCAGAGCGAGCGGAAGCGGATCGAGGAGGCTGGCGGCGAAGTTCGACCGACGGAGTACGAGGACGGGCCGAATGGCGAACGCGTCGGCGTCGGGCCGTTGCGCGTGTGGCCGGGTGGGCTCGCGGTGTCGCGTTCGATCGGGGATAGAGACGGAAAACGAGGGGGTGTGATTAGTGAGCCAGAGGTGAGCATGGTTGTCGTGCCCGAGCGTTTCCACGGAGCGAGGGTGGTGTTGGCGAGCGATGGGTTGTGGGACGCAGCGACGCCCAAGCAAGCGTCGGCGTGTGTGGCTAAGATGCACGTTCAGAACGCGGCTACGGCGCTGAACAAGCTCGCCCAGAGTCAAAAGGATAATAGAGACGACATAACTGTTCTGGTGATCGACATGGTGCGAGATGAGAACTCAAAGTCTGGTCCGTTTGCGGTCAAACCCACGCGCGGAGACGAAAAGGCGAGACTGTATTACCCATTCTCCAAGAAAGCGCACGATCCGTTACCTTCGCCATCGCAGCGCCGGGCGGCGAGACAGAAAGCGCGCGATGACGCTATAGCGATGCAGGCGGCGCTTGAGTGCGCTCGAAAGGCGGAAGAAGCGGAGGCTGAGAGGAGCCGAGTAGCGGCTGCAGCGAGTCGAGAATCGTGCGGCGCCGACAACGAAGGGGGATGGGAGCAGATCGGTATGAAGAAGAAAGATCCAGAACCACCAACGAAGAACCGAGTGAAGGATAAGAAAGTCAAGCAGAAAATAGTCAAGGAACCGAAACCCACATCACAGACCAAGGAAATCGAATCTGGCGAGGCGCCGCTGACGTCAGCGACGAAACAGCAAAAGGACAAGAAGCGAGAAGGGAGAAAGCAACAGTCAGAGATCGAGATCCCGGACGTGTCCATGTTGGCAATCGAGTCAACAGGTGATGGTAAGGTGACCGGTGCTCAAAAGAAAACGAAAAAGGCGAAGAGTAAGGATCGCGCGCGACCGCTCGTGGGTTCGCAGCAAGTGCCGATTTCGATTCCTCAAGCTTCGCTTTACGGCGTTCCTCCACCTCTCCGGGCGCACCAGCCGCCGATGATGACTGCGCAACCGATTCCAGTGTTGTATCCACCGATGCATTCGGTGCCAATACCACCACCCGGTATGCCTCCCATGATTCAGCCTCCGCATGGTTACCCCCCTCGGGTGCCATCTCCGCAATTTTTCGGTTCTCACCCTGTCCCAGGCGGTCACGCGGCGCTCTCTCCTGGGTTCGCTCAGCCGATGCCGAACTTCGCGCCGCACAAGGGCAAGTCTCAGCAGTTGATGAACCTCATGCGATCGGGATCACCGCCAATGCCACCAGGACCACCACCGGCTGTCCCGCCCAAACTCCATGGGCGATCGGAATTAGAAATGCGCCGATCGGAATTACCAGACACGCACGTGATCAATGCCCCCGCTACGCCGGCGAAAGCGCAGGAAGCGCTGAACGAGCAGACCGAGAAACGAAAGAACCACACCAAGGTTAAGCGGCGCGGGAAGAAAGAGCGCGCCCTGGATCGCAAACGACTCGAGCAAGCTGCGTTGAGTAATATGGGGAAATCGCCGTGACCAACGAGGGCGGCATTTGAATTTTGTATGACGACGATACCAAATAGACGATTAAACGAATACTCTAGACTATCAATATGAGCTAATACACATATACGCTACTCTATTCGCGCGACTAGACTCACCGGGGAGCCGTCTGCGCGCACGATGGGACCCGCAGAAAACTGCGGCATCCACGCACGACGAATCGACTCGCTAAGATTCGGGCCGCTGCAGTGAAAGACGACGTCGCTGAAGAACACCACCGAGCCGGCACGGATAGTCAACAATCGACCACAATCCTCGCACGCGTCTCCGGACATAGGCGATGGCAAATCACTCATCGGAGGGTACGCAATCGCTCGTTCTCTATGCGTCGCCTCGCTCGCCGCTGGCGGATACGGCAACATGCGCAGCGTCCCGTTCTCCTCGCTCACGTCATCCAACGCGACCCAACAACTCAAATACGGCACGTTTATACCATCTTCCCCGTCATCACACCACTGGCTGTCGCGATGCCACTCAAAGCACGACGCACGAAGCGCCGAATCTGCTCTCGCCGGCGGCTTGGCGACGTACTGGTCGTTGAAGAGTCGCGTATCGTCGTGACCCAGGAGCGCGATCGCGATCGATCCTATCGCTCCTTTTCGAGTCAGCGTCTCGGAAACGATGGCATCGCACACGCTCGACCGCCCTCGAGCGCGATGGTTCACGTTTGCGTCGTACGCGTCCGCCTCTCGCGGCGCGTTCACCTGCGCCACGCAACCGAGCGCCTCCAATCGACCGAAACGCGCATCTTCATCGCCCTCGTTCCCGACTCTCGCCCTGCGCCCGCGATGAACGCGTCAGTTTGATGTCGCTGTACGCGTTTTCGGCGTCGTAGACCCAGCGCGTCGGCGCACCTGAGCACGGTTTCGAATTCGTTCAAACACGCCCGTACGACGTAATCATCGAGGTAATCCTCCACGACGACGTAGCCGTTGGTCTTAAAACGCTCGCATAACTCGCGCAAGACTTCGTCGGTTACCATCGACCGATGTGTGGTCGACGGGAGCTCGGGACGCGCGCGAGACTGGGGTGGTGGTGTCATGACGTCGCGTCCCGCTCGCTCCGCGCGCGCAGTCGGCGCGAGGCGAAAATCGCGTCGTCGAGTCACGCGTGTTCTGCTTATTATATGCGCCAAGCAGCGTCTACGGAGCGCGTCAGCGGTGCTAACGACGAGAATGGTGCTACGGCCAGGGTGTTCATGGGTGGTGCTAATGGTTAAGCCGGTGTCTCGTCGAAGTCGTAAACGCGCGCCCGCGCCCGGCGACGCGCCGGGTATCGCCGCGCCCCGCGGGCGTCGCTACGATGCGTCAATTCAAATTTCCTCTCGCGGAGATGCGCACAACTATTTTCATGATTCGATCAGATCACTCAATCCGTTTTCTCCGCGATCGTGGGTTCCGTGGTATCGGTCTTCGCCTTCTGCTTCGTCAACCGGTTCCGTTGCCGTCGCCTCGGCGCCCCTTTCACCGCGACGCCATCCGGCCCAGTCACGTTCACCGCCTTGGGCGCGAAGTCGGTGTCGTCGACATCGTATTCAACCTCCTCACCCTGCGCGCGCGCGTAAACGCATCCACCGTCAGTCGGGATCACCGTTCATATTTCCATTTCGAAAATGCGAAACGCCAGGGGCCCCTGCGCGCCTGTTGCGCCGGTTGGTTTCGCTCCAGCCTCACCTCCCACACCGACCGGAATCCCGCGCACGAGATCCCCGTTTGATGCACGAATATCTCTTCGCTTCCATCGTGCGGTATGATGAACCCGAATCCCTTGGTCGCGTTGAACCACTTCACCTGCGCAGTCGCGGCGCGTAGCGGCGCGTCAGTCCCGGCTCCGAGACGTTCGCCCGCGATCGTGGTATCTTTCGCTTTCTCGGAAACGACGACCCCTCCCCTCCGCCCCTCCCATCGCCGCGCGACGCGACGACGCGCCATCGCGCGCGCGGTCAAATCGTCCGCCCTCGTCGTCGCGCGTCCGTCGCGCGTCCGTCCATCGTCGTCCGTCGTCGTCCGTCCTCGCGCGCGTCCGTCCTCGCGCGCGCCGACGTCAATCGCGCCATCGCGCGCGTCTCGCGTCGTCGTCTCGCGCGTCCCGCGTCCTCCGCGTCGACGACGACGCGCGTCATTTTTATCCGCATCGTTCGCGCGCGTCGCGCGCGCACCTTCCCGCGCGCGCGCGTCGCCATCGCGCGCGACGGCGCGTCGACGCGCGGCGCAATCGCGACGAGCGGGCGCGCGCGTCCTGTGCCGCGCGCGTTTCGGTGTGCGCGTCGTCGCTTCTTAGGTATTAGTGGGCGTAACGTACGTTCGTTTTGTCGTATTGTGAGATGGTATCGTGTGAGATCGGTCGGTCGGTCGGATGAATGGATGGATGGACGGCGCGACCGACGAACGCGCGCGCGACGCGCGCGCCGACGTCGGACGCCGACGCGGCGTCCGACGACGTCGTCGTCGTCTCGTCGTCGTCGCGCGATGGCGCGCGTTCGAGCGGCGCGCGTCGACGTCGCGACCGACGCGACCGACGCGACCGACGCGACCGACGCGACCGACGCGACGACGCGCGCGCGCGCGCTCGCGTCGCGACCGCCGACGGGACGACGCGACGCCGACGACGACGCGCGTCGGCGCGCGCGCGCCGTCGTCGACGGCGCGGACGCGCGCGATCGGCGCGCGCGCGCGCGCGGAGCGCCGACGCGGGGCGAGCGCGACGGCGCGAGACGCGAGACGAGACGCGGCGACGACGCGGCGACGGCGACGGCGCCGATCGCGACGGCGACGGGATCGGCGATGACGTGGATGCGCGCGCGGGCGGATCCGGTGCGATGGGTGATGTTTCCGGGAAGGGCGCTCGAGGGGGGCGCGGCGTCGTACGATTGGCGAGGCGCGCCGTTCGCGGGCGACGTCGCGGATCCGATCGACGCGAGCGTGACGTACAGACGGACGCTGGTGGCGCTGGAGATTCGCGAACGAAGGGCGCACACGTCGTGCGGAGGGTCGAGCGCGGTCGGGGACGGACGGACGAGCGATGGGATGACGACGTGCGCGCTGCGAATCATGCGAACCAAGGGGGCGACGAACGGAGACGACAGGTGCGCGGGAGAGTACTTCGTGGTGTACGTGCACGGGAACGCGTGCGATGTGGGAGATTGCGCGATGGAGGCGACGAAGATCGCGGTCGGGCTGAAGGCACACGTCATCGTGCCGGAGTTTCCAGGGTACGGCGTCACCGAAGGCGTCGCGCACGAGGAGAGCGTCAACGCCGTCGTCAAGGCTACGGTGAAGTATTGCGTAAAGTATCTCAACGTTTCGCAGTCGAGAATGATCATAATGGGTCGATCCATCGGCACAGGACCGGCGTGTTGGATCACGCGAATGATGTGCGCACAGGGGGGCCCGCCCGCGGGTTTGGTGCTCCAGAGCCCGTACACGTCCATTCGCGACGTCGCGAGCGGGTACATCGGCGCGACGGCGAGTTACTTGCTCGCCGATAGGTGGAATAACCGGGAGAACCTCGCGGAAGTGGAGTGTCCAGTGCTGGTGATGCACGGAGACAAAGACACCGTGATTCCGTTTTCGCATTCTCAAAACTTACTCGAGGCCATGCGCGTGGCGAACGAGGCCAGAGCCGAGGGCGAACCGACGCGACCGGCGTCCATGAATTTGTTCGTGCAAGAAGGGTGTGAGCACAACACGTACGATGCCGAGCAACACGTCGTGCTGCCCGTGATGAAGTGGGTTCGAAAACGAGTCACTCCAGCCGTCATAGAGTACTTGACGCGCAAAAACGCCGACGAGCGCGGGCAAAAGGCTCTCGAACCGATGCGGTGTCGACTCGCCGCCGAATCCTTCATGTTGAAGTACTCGAACAGGTTTAAAGGCAATAATGCGCTGTAGAACGTGCGCTGTAGAACTAGCTGCTGTATTGTATCAAAATGGCTATCTTTAGGCTATTCCAAATCGATTTCTGTGCGCCGTCGGGTCACTCGTTTCCAGTGAATCTCGCACCCTCCTCGCGAGCATGTTGATGAATTCCGTGTCCAAACCGAGCGTGGACTTCTCAAATTGGATGAGAGAATGTAACCCAGGGAGCATGAACGACGCCAAAACACCGAACTCGCTCGTTCGCGTTTTACCCCCGTTCAGTTCCATGGAAGGGGCGACCAAGCTATCGTCGTCGCCACTGTACACTAGAGGTTGAAGGTGCGCGTACAGCACCTCGAGAGCGTTCTCCGTAGAGATGACAACTGTGCGGATGTCTGATTCGACTAGCGCCACTCGAGCGAGCAAGTCGGATTCGGTCACGCTCCCATCGCGCAGAATTTTGTAGTGATCGATCGCTTTCAGCGCATCTCGCCTGGCATCGGCGAGTTGGCTGAGCTCGAGCGAAAGGCGCATCACGACGGTGCCGAATAAATGCACCGTCGGTCTTTCGTCTCCAACAACGCCATCAGAAGCGGCAAAAGTAAACTTCGTGAGACCCTTATTGACTAGTACGCGTTGTACGCTGAGAATCATGCTTCTTATGCTGATGAAACGCCTCCACATGCGATCCGCGGCGTCGAGTGCGCGCAAGTCATCGGAGGCCGCGAGCATCATGTCGTCGCCCGCGGAGGATTTTCCGAGCGTCTTCGACACGTACTTTACATATTTGTTCGACTCCGAACATACGGTCATTGTGAGCACGTCCATTGCGCCGTGAAGTCGCAGCTTTGGATCTGGTAAAACGGGACCTTTGAGCAATCTCGTCACCAAGTTCACTGTGGCTTCGAGCTCGGCCAAGTCTGCGAGATGTGGGCGCGAAGCTCGGTCCGCAAGCACGCGATGGATCACCGCCGCGTGAGCTTCTACGAATTCAAGCGTCTGAGAGATAACCGCGGGGATGCCATCGCTTTCGACGATAGCGCCCGGATATTGCCCGAGCGTCGGCGACGGCACCGGTTTTGGTTGCGGCGCGGCGGCAAGAAGACTACCGACGAGACGAATCACATTCACCAAGAGCTTGTGATGACGCGCGCGCGGAATGGGTAGATCTGAAAACGGCGCATCGACCGCCATGGTCGCCGTCGCTGCCGACGCACTGTGTATGTCAGCATACGCATCAATGGCGCGGCAGCGCGTCAACGACACGAGGGTACCGAGAGCAACCATTTGACTCGGTTCACTTTGCGCCATTCGGAGCAAGAGAGAAAGCGACGCTTCAATCGCTTTGGAATGCGCCGCAGCGCGCGGCGTGTTCAAGACCAAATCTGGCATCGAAACACACTCTAATTCGCGCAAGCACGACTTTGCGATGTCGTTTTGCAAAAGCAAAACTTCGATGCCGCCGACGCCCGTGCCCGAACACACCGCCACCATGGCCTCGAGCGCCCCCAAGGTAATCGCTTTCGTGTCATTCGAGCCTTCTTTGGCATCGCGCGAAATCAAATCAACGAGCGCAGTTGCATCGCGTTGAATGATAGCGGCGTTACCCTTCTCGATATCAATGTCCATCACCTGCGAGAACGCCACGCTCGTTCCGGCGACGGCTTGACCTTGCTTTGTAACTGGGCTGACGCCGTCAGTGTCAGGCCTGCAGTATGCCAGATAGTCTAGTAAAGCGCTGATTATGTCCAAACGGGACACTTGAGGGACGGGGGTACGATGGAGCATCGATGCAATCAGACTACGGAGCAAGGCTCGGCACTTGGACGGCGCAAGCACGGCGCTCGTGTTGCCCTTCGCGCGATCCTGTTCCCCAAGCTGACGAAGCTGTGAAACAATGACATGGACCAGACGACAAAACGGCGCCGCTTTGGCACTGTCAGAGCCACCACCAAAAGGTTCGGCTTCACACAAGCCACTTAAGATGCCATCAACGAGTTCGAAGAGAATGCTGTGCGAGCTCAAGGGACTGTCGTCAACCGCCGCCGTCGTCACAGACGCGTTTCGCAAATCGAAATAGGTCACGATGCTGGACAAACCTCGGGACACTGCGAGAGTGACGAGCTTCTCCCAGGCGAGGAATATTTCGGATCTAGCCGTGGCATCCTCGATCACACTGTTGCGAGCTTCGACAATGCGCAAAGTAGCGTTGATTGCGCGCTCGCGACGGCTCTTCACGAATTCCATCACGTCTTGTCTCACACCATGCATGTGGTGCGACTCAGAGTCAAGTCGCCTGCACTCTGCGTGAAGCTTCGCTCTCACGACGCTTGCATCGATTACCTTGTCTCCCCGCCGACTGGTTGTCATGATACCACCTTCAGCGACATTTCTGGAATCGTCCAAAAGCTGTGTCGCCGAAAGCTCTTCTCTCATTTCATTCACGTCGTCGCCAAAGCTCGCCAAAAGTGCGAGCTCGGTGCTCGTCTCCGACAATTGGGTGACGCTCTTCGGCAATTCCAGAACAGCGAACTGCCCGTGCTCTACGCTGGGATCATGTGTGTATGCACCAAGACCCTCGCGCCCGTTGTCCAACAACACATTCATGATATCCAACACCAGCGTTGGCGCCATTTCCGGTACTCGGCCCTTCGCTGGCGGTGCCTCAACCTCGAGAACTTCTGCACATAAGCGCAAAATGCTCGAGCGATGGTGCATCACCGATCGCCTCTTCGATGGCTCCTTTGGAAGCTCGGTGCGTAACGCATCAGAGAGCAAATCAGACAACGCCAACGTTGGCGCGTGCGGCGGCCATTGCTCGAGAAGAGCCAAGGTAGGCGGCGCCGTCGATTTGCACGTCGCCAAACGCTGTAAAAGATCTGCCGCGAGCTCCGGTGCTTGATACGGCAAGACAACGCTCGCGTGCATTGACGGTGGCGCTGCTTCAAGAAGTTCGAGTATGACGCTCAAACAGTTGAACTCAGTGAACGGTGAAACCTCGATTTCGCTCGATGCGCCCGTGATGTCAAAACCGAGCAGCAGGTGAGACATATTCGCACCAGCGCGTTCGAGATTTTCATGCAACAGTTCGAAAACTAATGTTGCACAGTCGACCGCACTCGAAGCGCTTTCCTCGAGAGGAATTTCTTCGTCTCCCGGAGGCACCATCGCGAACGCAAGCTCCAGGCAGCTCGCGCAGCCCTCGACGATGGCGGCACGCGACGCCGGTGGAAGCAACGCAACGATGTGCTCGACTCGTTGACAGAGCACGCGCAATATTTTCAACGCCGTGTATGTGATCTCCGGGTTATACTTGTACTGAACGTACCCCAGGATGTTCGCCATCTCCGTCATGTCTGCCGAGAGCACCTCATCTAAAGTGCGATAAAAAACTGCATCCTTGTGCTTGGCGCGCAATTTTGCGACCGCGCGCTGATCGATAGAAAGGATGTAATCCAAAAGTTGCAACGCGCCCAGAACGCAATCTTCCAACGCATCACCGTGACGCGCGTGACGCTCAAAACTCAGCGACTCGGCACCGATGGAGAGAATGTTCATCACCATTTGACAGGTTGATCCAGATGTCAAAAAGTCGGTGAGGATATCAGCACCCGGCGTGCTGGGGCGCTCGACGTCGCCTCGCGTGTGCTCCGCACTTCGAAGGGCGAGCACACTGGACGGTTCACCGTAACCAATAGCAAGTGGCGCATCCAAACTCGCCGAATCCACGTCCTCGACCGTGAAGGATGAGATCATGGTGTCTTCGTACAAACGCAACATGAAGAGCAAGTGATCGACGCAGTCGCGCGCCATGACCCATCGCTCCGTTTGGTCGACGTGCACTCGCGTACCCAACTCCCCAAAAAGCCTATCCCGAATGAACCGAGTGTGGAACCACGATGGGCTACCACCATCGGCGCAAGGACCGTTTTCGATGTCTCTCGTCATCGCTAAAAGTTTACCAATCAATCGCAGCCACCCAGTGGTGCTCTCGTACTTGTGCTCGTGCGTCTCGATCATAGAGTATATATAGGAGACATCCGAACGCTGCGAAGTCGCCGTTTGCAACAAGCCTGTTTGCATAGGGTTCGGCAATATGCCAGCCTGGTCGAGCAGTTGCCAAACGTCAAACGCGGTGTTTTGATCCCAGCATAACGCACCGATGGCGTCGAGAAGCGCCGCTTTGAGGTGCAGTGGAACGGGATTAATGTAAAGCTGCAATAAGGCGTCCATCAAAGCCGCCCCAATCCTGTGTTCTAACCACATCAGCCAGTGCGCCGCCTCGGCGCGCTCGGCATTCTCCATCACCGCCTTGAACACGGCGAGATACGCGCGCAAGCCCTCTGCGTCGGCTTCGTTCATTTCTGGATCGCCTTCGCGAGGATCGAACTCTTCCCCGGCGTCGATTAAATCATCGGGGCTCGACATAAAGCGCTGAACGTAGCCAATTAATGCCCCTAGCAAGCGATCCCAGTTTGCCGCGCCTTGGCTGCGCTGTAAGAGCTCAAAAATACGCCGAGCACCTTCGCTCGTTTGAGCTATCGTCGTGCAAAGCTCGAGAAGCTTGACGAGCGAACCGACGGAGTGCTCGCTATCACCAGAAATCTCAAGGAAGCTCTTCAACCCAGCGCATGCCTTTGCGAGTTTAGGTTCTTGCTTGTACAGCTCGGCAAAGACGGAGCAGACATCCGCCATGGGTTTTGCCGCGTCGATTTCAATTGTGAGCCCGTTTTCGACAAATGGCTCCCTAACAGCAGTACCATCCGTGAGCATTCGATGCAAAGATGTTTTCCGCAGATTGTGATGAAGATATCGCGAAAGTATGATGTGCACGAGCTCCAGGTTTTGCGTCCGCGCGACAGTGTGATCGTCTTGGAAAACTCCAGTCTTCAACACCAGATCGATGGCTTCGAGCGCGTCATTCTTCAGACTTTCCTTAATGGCCTCCTCGGCTTCGCTTAGACCGAGATCAAGCGCTAAGATCGCCCAGGCAAATCGAACGAATGAAAATAACGGAGGTGCGTTCGGGGAGTTGATCGTTGTCGCTACTGCCTTGGCCAAGTCTGTCTTCGGTACTGCCGCCTCGACGCCGGATAGCGTCGGCGTAAACATCGCAGCCGCGGCAAAAATCGTACCGTAACCCGTCGGCATGTCTTCCACCGCAACCTTGTCCAGGTCTCGCATCGCTTCCGCAGAGCGTCCCGCCAACACCAAGAGTGCTTGCGCATTTTCCGAACTCAAGCTTGTCGACACTCGCGCCGAGTGGAACAGGCACTCGACGACGAGTCGTCGCTCGTGCGCCACGCACTCTTGCCGTAAGATCGGACGGCCGCGGATATCTACTAACTTGTCTAAAGGTCCGAGCAAGCGCTGTTGTGATGATGACGACGTCGTTGCCTGTTGCTGCTGCCCCGCGAGCGCCAATGGCCCGCCGACGTGTTGCGTCGGCACGGTCGGCGCGACTAAAAATGGTCCACCCGGCGGCGGCGCGGTGACGAGCTTCACTAATCGCGCAAACAGCGCGCCATCGCGCAACAAACCGTCCGCGTAATCTTTCAATTCTTCATCCATCACCCCGTCCAACGGCGCCGTCCCGTCCGCGCATCGCAACACCGCCAGCAACGACTCGAGCGCCGCGGCGCGTTCGCGCATGTAAATCCCAATCGCCGCCGGCACCACGTCATCCGCAGGTGCGCCGTGCTCTATCGCCCCCACCATAAGTTCAACGCTCACTATTTCATTCAAATCCAACGCCACCGCGATCGCGCTCGCGTGTTCGACGTCCAGCTCCCCCAACCGCGCCTCGCCCCCGTGACTGAGCGTCGCCCGCCCGCTCGCCACTCGCGCGGCGTCTCCCGCGTTCCGTCCCTCAAAGAACGTCATCTCCCGCAACCGCGTCTCGTTCACCCTCAGCGCCCGCCGCGCGCGCTCTCGATCGCGTTCACTCGCGCGTCCGTGCTCGAGCGCGCGCACGCTCGAGAGCAGATTTTGATACCGCGACGCCGGCGACCATCCGTCGCTTTTACGTCGCGCATCGTCCCCGTTCGCGTCCGTCGCGCGCGGCGTCCCACCGACGTTCGCCGGCGTCGTCACCGCGGGCGCGAAAAGCGCGCTCGCGCCCGCGACGGGCGTCGAAGGCGCGCCGAAGATGGACATCCGTCGCCGTCGCGCAGTGCGGCGAACGACCGCCAACGTTCGAAACCCAATGGTTCGAAATCTTAGCGTTTTCACTCCTTTGAATGCGACTCGTGCATCGCTTTGTACGTCGATCGAGCCCATGTGCGTGCGTTTTGAGTGAAATCACACCGCGCGCGCCTCGAGGCGTCGAGGGCGCGCGACGCGCCGTCCGCCTTTACGCGACGCCGACGACGAGAAGGTGCGAGACGACGCGACGACGCGCGCGAGCGCGACGCGCGATGATTCGCGTCGCGCGCGGTGGCGCGCGCGGTCGGCGACGCGCGCGGTCGGCGACGCGAACGCGCGCGGAGGGCGCGACGCGCGGTGATCGACGGCGACGACGCGGGGCTTTACGATGCGGCGGCTCGGCGCGCGCGAAAGGGGGTGGAAGACGCGCGCGCGCGCTTGGATCGCGCGAAGGATTACGATCGAGCGCGCGCGTTCGTCGTGGGAGATGGCGCGCGAGAGATGGCGGCGCTGGAGGCGCGCGCGAGCGGCGGTGACCCTATTGAGAAAGCCCTAGCGGCATCGGGCGACGAAGACGAACGCGACGACTGACGACGAACGCGATGGACGCGCGGTTGAAAAACAGATGGTGAAGTACGCGAGAGAACCGGAAGATGCCGAAAAGTCGTGCAAGGCGCGCGCGTCGGACCTTCGCATCTCGTTCAAGAACATGCGCGAGACGTGCATGATGTTGAAGGGTAAGAAGCTCGAGGACGCGGAGCAATACTTGAAGGATGTCCTCGCGATGAAGCGATGCGTCGTTTTCCGTCGCTTCTGCGGTGGTGTTGGTCGCACGGCGCAGGCGAAGAACGAAGGTTCGACGAACGGTCAAGGCCGCTGGCCGAAGAAGGCGGCGGAAGCCGTGCTCGGTTTGCTCGCCAACGCCAAGAGCAACGCGGAGACGAAGGGCTTGGACATTGAGAACTTGTCCGTGTCGCACATCCAGTGCAACAAGGCCATCCCGCAGCGTCGTCGCACGTACCGTGCGCACGGTCGCATCAACCCGTACATGTCCAACCCGTGCCACGTTGAGATCACGCTCAGCGAAAAGGTGGAGGCCGTCAAGCGCGAGGCGGAGCCGGTGAAGCTCACGCGCAAGCAACAGGCGCGCCTTCGATCGGGCTCTAAGAGCAACTAAACGATCGATATCGTGACTAGATGGGGGGTTGGCGCGAGCGCTCGCAGTGGTGAGCCGTTTGCATTCACTAGGATTTCGCGGTTTTGTGTTAGACGAAGCCGAGTTTATCTCTTGTAAGAAGACGGAAGGACATTCTTGCTATCACTACGTACGCGTGAGTTACAACCACGCTAAAGGAACAAGCTCGCGACGAACACTATGTCGCGTTTCACTTTTTCGCTCGCGATTGTGAACTTTTCTTGAAGTTCAGTCTCGCCTATGACCCGACACGCGTCAGACAGTTGGCGCAAAACCTCCTCGACACGCCGAATGGCGCGCACTATGGAACCTTCGAACAAATCTGTCATTTTCATAATCTCTGCAAATTTATTCCCTTTGCACCACGCGAGCATGATTTCCATGAGCTCGCTCCTAAAGCCCTCTACGTACTCTTCGACGTCCACGCTCATCCTACACTCCATCATTTGTTTCCCGACTTTGCGCGCAACATCCTTCAGGCGCGAAAACACTTCCGCGGTTTCTTCGCTAAGCTTGGGTGTGTTGCGCGACTTCTCGCGCCACACCAAGCACGAAACCAAAGCGACGAGCATATCAACATCGACTTCTTTGAACATACCGTTGAAGATGAGCTCCGCGGTGACGAGCTCGTCGACCGAGGCGAGTTCGCACGCCACTCTTCCCTTCGTTTGCACCACGCCCTCAGCGCTCGTGTGCCCGAGTCGTTTGAGCACGCGACGCATCTGCTTCAGCTCATTGCGCATGATCAGTCCAGCGGCAGCCTTTGCGTTTTTCTTCGCCTGCTTCAGTGCGATGGAGAGCTCACGTTTTCTCTTGTGCGCTGAGAGCTGTTCGACGAGCCTTTCACTTGAGGCGACGGGGTGCTTCTTCATCATCGACTTGATGCCGTCGATTCGCTTTAAGAGCTTGGAGAAGTTTTCACTATCGATCTTCAGATCTCGCGTGGCATCCAAAACCGGCACGCCATCAGGGAACCGCTTAATGACCTCCCCCACACTGCTAATGCACTGATCTCTCGCCTCGCGTGGATGCAAGTCTTTCGGCAAGTATACGCGAACGCTGCTCAATACATCGAGCTGCTCGAGGGGCACTCGAATCACCCGCGGCTCCGACGAATCGTCCTCCTCGTTCGCATTCAAAAACTCGTATCTATCGTTTTTACTCTTTGATGATAACGGAGTCTTACCGTCACTATTCTCGCGCGTGCGCACCAGAACGTCGACCCCGTACGCCGCTTTCCCAGATTTTCCACCGCCACCGATGCGCTCGAAAGACACAATCATGCCCCAAACGACGTCCTCTTCACCCGGCTCCGTTCCTGGTACGGGAATTCTAATCGAATCGTCTTCCTCGTCATACGTAGACGAAATCGACGGCGATTTTGTGCACACGCGCACCAATCGACCAGGCTGCAAAAACGGCACCGCGTGCGTTGGAGTGTTGGTGACGACACGACGTTCTCGAATCATGGCATCGAGGCCGTCTTTGAGCTTGACATACTCGTCGACGCTGTCTTCGTCGTGAATCTTCACCGCGTCCCGATCCTTCTGTATCTCGACAATCTTCGCCTCCAGACCCGGCAACGCGCGATCGTTTTGGAATTGCGCAAACGACGATTGAATGAGCGACTCTGGCTCAGCACCTTCGACGCGCATCAGGTTCAAAATCATTGCGTAGTTCAAGTGAAATGCGCTATCAAGAGTATCAGATTGCCCGTGTAACATGTTCTTCGCCACCGGCGGATCCATACGCTCATCCATCATCAAGATTACCAAACCGCGGTCGTCCTTGCCGCGACGACCGGCTCGACCAGACATTTGAATGTACTCGCCAGACGTGATCCAACGAAAACCAGCGCCGTCGAACTTTCGAGGAGAGCAAAACACAACCGTGCGAGCCGGCATGTTCAGTCCCACCGACATGGTCTCCGTGGCGAAGAGCACTTTGATCAAGCCTTCCTGGAATAAAATCTCGATCACCTCCTTCAAAATCGGCAGCAGTCCCGAGTGGTGCACACCCAAACCTCGTCGTAAAAGGTTTGGCAAATTTGCGACTTGAGGCAATCGTTTGTCTTCGTCCGACAACGAGTCCATGGCGTTCCAATAAATCGTGTCGATGAACTTTTTCTCGTCTTCGTCGCACAAATCAACTTTGTGCAATGAGTTAGCCATCTTTTCGCACTCGTGTTTGTTGAACGCGAACACAATCACAGGATCGTAGTTGCGCTCGACGACCATACGGATGATTTTAAAGATGTCCTGGTTAACTGCCTCCTTTTTTCCATCATCACCTCGCGCTCGATTGGCCACGCGTGCCGCCGCCGCGCCGCCGCCGTCGGCGATGACGGTGACGGCTTGCTCGAAATTGCTGTCCCTGAACTTGGACTGCCGGTCCATGACTAAAAATATCCCCTCTCCGTTCGCCGGGAAGACGTAATGCTCCAACGGCGTCGGACGAAAGTCAGTGTACACGATGTGACACGGTTGATTATGCGTGTTGCACACCCACTCCGCGAACTCTCGAGCGTTCGGAATCGTCGCCGATAGAAACACGTACTTGACCATGTCCGGCAACAACACGATGGACTCCTCCCAAACCACCCCTCGCTCGCTGTCCCGCATGTAATGAATCTCATCATAAATCACCCACCCAACCTCGCGCATCACCTCCCCTCCCCGATACAGCATCGATCGCAAAACCTCCGTCGTCATCACCAGGCACGACGCGCTCGGATTTATCACCACGTCCCCCGTCATCAATCCCACGTCCTCAAACTCCTCCTTCAGCTCGCGATACTTTTGATTACTCAGCGCCTTCAACGGTGACGTGTACACCACGCGCTGTCCGTCTCGTATCGCCATCGCGATCGCGTATTCCGCCACCACCGTCTTCCCCGCCGACGTGTGCGCGCTCACCAGCACCGACTCCTCCCGCTCCAAGCACTCCACCGCCTTTTGCTGAAACGTGTCCAGCTCGAACGCGTACGACTTCGCCGGGACTTCGGGGACCTCGATCCTTCCCTCGTCCCGCGTCATCGCGCTCGCGTCACCGCGCGGTCGAACGACGTCGTGCAGACACCCGTGCCCGCTGCCCGTGGGCGCGATGCGGCGCCCGCCCGCGGCGAGCACGGCGTCTTCGTCCGTCTTGTGACGCTTGAACGCGCGCGGCGACGCGTCGTCGGCGTCGTCGGCGTCGTCGGCGTCGCGCGCGCGCGCGGCGGGCGACATGACGCGTCGGCGCGCTCGCGCGTGCGTGGAGTTTAGTGGCGGCGGCGGCAGTGTCGCGCGCGACGACGCGCGACGGCGCGCATGCGGAGCGACGACGCGAAGAACGACGCGCGGGCGCGCCGCGCCGCGGCGTTCGCGCGCGCGAGGTGCGGCGTCGAGCTGCACGCGCACGTCAACGGTTGCGTGCGCGAGGACACTCTACTGGAACTCGCGGCAGCGCGGGGGCTCGAGCGCGAGTGCGAGCGCGCGCTCGCGAGCGATCGCGATCTCCTCGCGTGCTTTGAGATTTTTAAGCTCGTGCACGCGTGCGTCGACGACGCGGCGGCGCTGCGACGGGTGACGCGCGAAGTCTGCGAAGACTTTGCGCGGGACGGAGCGCGATACTTGGAGCTACGCACGACGCCGAAGGAACAGATCGGGAAGGAGCGCTACGTTGAGGCGGTGTTGAGTGGATTGGAGGACGCGTGCGGTCGGTGCGGTGGAGACGGCGCGGATGGGGAGCTCGCGGCGAGGATTATTCTTAGCGTGGACCGCGCGCGAGACGACGACGCGAGCAAGGCGATGGAGACGATCGATTTGGCGATCAAATATAAAGAGAGAGGCGTCGTCGGTGTGGATTTGAGCGGTTCTCCCGTGGTCGGGCATTGGGATCGATACGTCGCCGCGTTCGAAAAGGCGAGGGCGCATGGATTGGGGACGAGCTTGCACAACGGCGAAGTCGCGAATACGGAGGCTGAACAACGAGCATTCATAGCGTTTCGCCCTGACAGATTAGGGCACTGCGTGTACACTGTTCGTGACGAGAGCTTGCTTCGAGATTTACTCGCGAGTAAGATTCCTGTCGAGCTGTGTTTGACGTCCAACGTGAAGACGCGTTCGTGCGCCGGCTTCGCGGAGCATCACTTTGCCAAATTGAGAAGCGCGGGACACCCGATTTGTTTGTGCACTGACGACACGTGGGTCTTTCAGACATCGCTATCGCGCGAGTATGCCATCGCGGCGGAAACGTTCGGGCTGACGGATGACGAAATTCGCGACATGTCGACTCGCGCGATGGATTTTGCGTTTTGCGACGAAGACGTCAAGCTAAACGTCCTGGCGAACATTCGCAACTCAACGTCGTGATATTAGAAATGTAGAAGTACTGTAGAAGTAGAAGTAGAAGAACAAAGATACAGCTATGCTAACCCGCGATCGCTTCTATTGAACGACGCAGCATCCAGGCTTCGACTTTTCGAACAGCTCTGGGTGCAAGTGCACGTCTATGACGGTGTCAAACACCGCGGGCAATCCATTCTGCGTCAGCGCACTGCACTCCACGTACGCCGTCGCGCCGATTCGATCACCCAACGCCTCTCCCTGCGCGCGACTCACGACCCCTTTCCCACTGTCTCGCAAATCAATCTTGGTGCACACCAACACGATGGGCGTCTTCGGCGCCTTCGCGCGCAACTCCTCCGCCCACTTCGTCTCCACGCTCTCGTAGCTCTCCTTAGAATCGCACGAAAACGCCAACAACATCGCATCCGCGTTCTCATAGCTCAGCGGTCGAAACGCCGCGTACTCATCTTGTCCAGCGGTGTCCCACAGCCCCACGCTCACCGTCCGCCCGTCTCTCGCGCGCACGTTTTTACTGTAATTATCAAAAATCGTCGGCATGTGATCCGTCGGGAACGTGTTCGTCGCGTAGCACATCAGCATGGACGTCTTCCCGACCGCACCGTCGCCGACGACGACGCACTTCAGCGCCACGTGATCGGCCTCGTGCGCGCTCATCGATCGAGTCGCGGAGACGCCAGCCAATCCAATCCAGTCTCGACCCGCCGTCGCGCGCGTCCCGCGTCGCGCGCGCGCGTTCGCGTCGACAGTCGCGCGTTCGCGCGTCTCTCGCGCGTCTCTCGCGCGCGCGCGGCGACGCGTCGACGCGTCGCGGTGTGTCGCGCGCGCGGTCGTCCGCAGTGCGCGACGCGACGACGCGACGCGCCGCGACGACGCGCGCCGCGACGACGCGCGCGCGACGCGCGCGGCGACGAACGCGCGGTGATGTCGCACCGCCGCAAGCACGTGCACGCGCTCGCGAACGAGCTCGCGGTGACGCTCGAGGACGGCGACGTCGTGTGCCGCGTCACGGCGGTGTGCGGCGCCAACTTGGTCGAGGTCGAGCGCGGCGACGACGACGCGGGCGGCACGACGCTCGTGCGCGTGCCGAATAAGTTTAAAAAGCTCGCGTGGTTCCGCGCCGGGACGCACGTGGTGGCGAGGTTCGTGGACGCGCGCGAGCTCGAGGGACGGGACGACGTCAAGGTGACGGGCGAGCTGCGGCGGGTGCTGTACGCGGAACAAGTGAAGGAGATGCGACGAAGGGACGACGGGACGTGGCCGAAAGCGTTCGAGAGCGAAGAACGCGGGACGGGGTGCGCGCTGCGCGAGCTCGCGGGAGCGCTGGAGGAGGACGAGGCGTGGGCGACGGCTCGGGACGGCGGCGAGGCGCGCGACGGCTCGGCGGACGAAGACGACGACGAGGGCTCGGACGACGGGTTACCGCCGCTCGTGGCGAATAGAAACCGACGACGGGTGCGCACGTACGTCGATAGCGATGAAAGTAGCGATAGCGATTAGTCCTGTATGCGAACGCGTTTAAGCGGAGGAAGAGTCGCGCGGCGCGCCGCGCGAGAGCGTCACAGTCGCGCGCGTCGAGCGTTCGGCGCGCTCGAAGGCATGTCCACGGCGAGCGCACATCTCGTCGCTCCCCCGCGCGCGCGCGCGAGCGCGCGCAGAGGCGTGCGGCGCGCGCACGGTGGCGCGACGGAGCCGCCGCGAGGGCAGCTGCGCGCGCGTAACAGTGCCTCCGCGTCGGCGTCGTCGAGCGCGCGCGACGACGGAGCGCGCGCGAACTTGGCCGTATTCGTTAGCGGCGGTGGGTCGAACATGCGCGCGATACACGACGCGTGCGAGCGAGGGGAGGTGCGAGGGCGCGTGGCGTGCGTGGTGACCAACGCGGCGACGTGCGGCGGCGCCGAGTGGGCGCGCGAACGAGGAATTCCCGTGTTGATTTATCCAGCGAAGAAGAACGAAACGGGTGGATTAACCGCCGATGCGCTCGTCGACGCGCTGACGCGCGAACACGGCGCCGAGTTCGTGCTGTTGGCTGGATATTTACGACTGATTCCGCCCGAACTTTGTCGAGCGTACGAAAATCGAATGGTCAACATCCACCCCGCGCTCTTGCCCGCGTTCGGTGGCAAGGGCATGCACGGTGAGAACGTTCACAAAGCCGTCGTCGCATCGGGCGCTCGATTCACCGGTCCGACGATTCATTTCGTCAACGAGGCGTTCGACGAGGGTAAAATTTTAGCGCAAACCGTCGTCCCCGTCTTCGACGACGACGACGCGAGCGCCGTCGCCGCGCGCGTCTTGGCGCAGGAGCACATTTTATTTCCTCGCGTCGTCGCCGCGATGTGCGAAGACAGAATTCGGTTCAGGTCCGACGGCGTGCCCTTCATCGTAGACGCCGAGTAGCTTCGCTCGCGCAATCGAGATTTCGCCTAATGATGGCAAAAACGTCCCGTTCGTTCGAAATCTCTCCCAATCCGTGTCCCAGAGCTCGACGCGCGTCGATCGCCGCCGCACACCTCACCGCGCGCGTTCGCGTCGTGCGCGACGCCCTTGAGCGCGTCCACGAGCCGCGCGCGAGCGCCCATCGCCGCACGGCGCGACGAAACCGCCGCGCGACGATCGTGATTTTCAAACGGGCGGGACACCCTGAAGACGCGATCGATCGAGCGCGATGTTCTACTCGCAGTATATTCTCGCCAAGCGCGGGCCGCTGGGGACGATCTGGATCGCCGCGCACTTGGACCGCAAGCTGCGGAAGAATCAGATCGCGGAGACGGACATCGTCTCGTCAGTGAGTACGTATTCGGAATTCAATTCAAACCGCGGACGCGAGCCGACGGGACGCGAACGGCTCGTCGGACGACGCGCGCGAGAGAGAGAGCGAAGAGCGCGCGAACGCGATGACTGACGCGTGGTGCGATGTGTGACGCGAACAGAATCCATCATTAACCCCGACGCGCCGCTGGCGTTGAGGCTTTCGGGACAATTGATGCTCGGGGTGGTTCGCATTTACAGTCGCAAGGTGAACTACTTGTTTCAAGATTGCTCCGAGGCGTTGGTGAAGATCAAGCAAGTTTTCCGACCTGGGACGGTTGATTTGCCCGCTGATGCGGCGACGGCGCCGAATGCGACGATTACGTTGCCGGACAACTACGACGACTTGGAGTTTTTCTTCGACCCGGGCATGGCGAACGGCGCGACGGGACGAGCGAGCGTGAGCAGAGAGAACATCACTCTGGCGGATCCGGACGTGGATGACTTCGACGCGCAGTTTGAGTTTAACGACCAATTACCCGTGGATGATGAACGACTCGAGGATGACGTTGAAGTTGAAGTTTTCCGTTCCGCCGTCGTCGAGGCTGGCGTGCAGTTGGAGGATTACGACTACGCGCACGACGAGTACACAGCACCTAACGATGATGTATACGATGGAGGTATGGACGACGGATTCGGGGCCGGCGATGAAGGGGTGTTGCCTTTGGCGTTGGATGCGGATTTGATGGGGGATGAAGACGACGGGTTCGCCGCGAGAAGAAGCGTCGGCGGCGAGAGCTTGTTCGGCGGCGCGTTGCCGTCCATCCCGGGTTCTAGCGTATTGGGTGATCGCCCGGATGATCGTGAGCCCGGTCCGGCGAGTAAGCGCAGAAAGGTCGATCGCGTGGTCGTGTTCGATCGCACGGTGACTCTGTCCAACGATCACATTCGTGCGCAGTTGAGGGATACGCGCGACATCGTCAGCAAGCGCGCGTCGCCGTTGGAGGACGACGGCGTGCTCAACGATCCTGAAACTTTAGAAGCGAGCCTACGGGGACGACTCATGGCGTGTGATGTCGGTGCTAAGCTCAATGACGCGTATAGAAAGGCGAGTGCCGCGTGCTGGGGGCGTCCGGACTCTGGCGAACCGCGTGTTGCTCGAGCCAACGACGACGACGCGGACGCCAAGCCGTTCACCATGAACTTCGACTACGCCGACAACGAGAACGGATTCGATGATGGAGGCTATGTCGGTGCGGAAGAGTTCAACCTCGAAATGAACGTCGAGGAGGACGGCGCCGAAGAGGAAGGAGGCGACATGGATTGGAACGTCAACTCCAAGCTCATGCTCGACCACTTGACGAGCGCTTTCGATGCTTCTGGAGACCGCCCGCTTTCGCTCAATACTCTCACGGTGGGGAAGAAGAGAGGCGAAGCGGCGCGCATGTTCTACCAGGTTTTAGTCCTCAACGCGCACGAGTACTTGAAAGTCGAACAGCTGATGTCGTACGGGGACGTCGCTATTTCGAAAGGTGCCGCCTTCGGCGCAGCTTAGCCATACGAGACCCTCGCGAAATGAAAGATGTAACACTCATACGACGAACGAACGTTAACTGATTGCGCACTATCGCGAAGGTGAAATTATTACAACATTGCATTCGTCATGTTTTCGCGGTAAAATCATGAATTGTGTGAAACAGAATCAGGAGACTTGAGAGCTTAAGCCGTCGCGGCGATCGCGTCGGCCTTGGCGATGGGGACGACGACTTCAGCCTTCTTGACCGCCTCCGGGGTACCGAAGTACATTTCTTCGAGCACACCTTCCCACTTCTTCGCCGGCTCAGCCCAAGACAAGTCTTGGGAGATGCACGTGGAGGACATCTTGGTGTAGAGCGGAGTACCGTAATCGGCGGCGGCGGCGGCGCACGTCTCAACCATCGCGTCGACATCCGCCGGGAGGAGGGTGTCGGCGTCCATGGCGCCCATGTGGTAACCGGTGACACCTTCCTTGACGGTGTCAACGAGACCGCCGGTGGAGGCGACGATCGGGACGGTGCCGTATTGCATGGCGTGGAGTTGGATCAAACCGCACGGTTCGAAGCGGGACGGAACCATCAAGAAGTCGGCACCGGCGGTGATGAAGTGCGCCAACGGGGCGGAGAACTTCACGACACCCGCGCACATGGGTTCGGCTTCGTCGAGCTTTTCGAGAGCCTTTTCCATGCTCTTCTTACCGGTACCCAAGATGACGACTTGCGCGTTCGGCACTTGCTTCAGAAGCTTCGGGATGGCAGCCATCATGATGTCACAGCCCTTTTGCTCTTCGAGGCGACCGATGTAGCCGAAGACCGGCGCATCGGCATCGAGCGGCAAGCCAACTTCAGCTTGGAGCGCTTGCTTGGCGGCAGCCTTACCTTCGACGACGGTGGTCTTGTCGTACGGGACGTCGATGAACTTGTCGCTCGACGGGTTCCACTCGGTCGGGTCCATGCCGTTGACGATGCCTTCCATACCGAATTCACGGATGACGTCATCGAGCTCAACGCCCTTAGCCTTGCTGGAGGCGATCTCCTTGGCGTAGTTTTCGGACACGGTCAAGTTCTTGTCGGCGTTCATGAAGCCCGCCTTGAGCCAGTTGGCCTTGCGGTAAATCTTGCCGTCGAATTCCTCCTTGCCGTCTTCCTTGGCCGGGTTGGTTTCGTCGTACACTTTGGAGTAACCGTCTTCGAAGAAGAAGTCGTCAGCCGCAGAGTCCGGCAAGCCGTAGGTGGCCATCGGTTGCGGGAAGAAGCGACCTTGGAACGCGATGTTGTGAATCGTCATCGCGCACTTGGCCTTGGTGAATTGACCCGCCGGCTTCATCACCTTGTTCAAGATGACCGGGACGAGCGCGGAGTGCCAGTCGTTTGCGACGAAGACGACGTCTTCGCCGAAACCGAGTTCGGTGAGCGCCGCCGGCGCCTTGATGGCGGCGTGGCAGAACATCGCGAAGCGATCTTGGTTGTCCGCGAAGTCGTGCCCAGACTTTTCGCCGTAAAGCTTGGAGCCCGTTTTACCCCAAACCTTGGCCAAGAAGTCGGGGTGATCGACGAACACGCGATCGACGCCCTTCTTCTTCTCGTGGAAGAAGCCAACAGACTTACCGAGCGCTTCGACGTGCACGGAGGTGTCCCACGCGCCCTTGTACTGATCGTAACGCGGCGAGATCGTCATCACCTTGTGCCCGCGCTTGGCGAGCTCCACCGGCAACGATCCCACGACGTCACCGAGGCCACCGGTCTTCGACCACGGCGCGCATTCCGCGGACACGAAAACAATTTTCATCGGTCGTTCGCTCTTCGCGATCTCCGCCACGGTCATCGTGGATTTAGACGCCGCGCGAACCGCGGTCGCGCGCTTGGTCGACGACGCCGCGCGCGTCTTGGACGCGAACGTCGCTCGAACCGACCTACGCCGTCGATAAAACCTCACGAATCTCCGTCAGTCTCCAGTCCTCGCGCGTCGCCTCGTCGCCGCCGTCGTCCGCGTTCGTTCGCGCGTCGCCCTCGCGCGCGCGTCCCGATCGCGTCTTCGCGACGTCACGCGCGCGTTCGCGATTAAAATATCTCGATCGCCATCGCATCCGCATCCGCGGCGTCCGCGCGGCGTCACCGCGCGGCGTCGCGTCCGCGTCCGCGTCCGCGCGTCGCGTCGTTCACGCACGTTCGGGAGGTCGTGTGCGCGCGCATGGCGTGCGTCGCGGCGTGTGTGCAAAAGTGCGGTCGGCGCGCGCGTCGCGTTCGAGTGCCAGCGTCACGCCGAACGAGTGGCGCACGCGGCGTCGCGGTGGATGACGATTTCCCGCGCTTTTTCGGGGTCGGAATACGGGTGTCGTCGGGGGGGGGGGTCGGTGTATTCGGACAATCGGTATGTGTGCAAACAGTGATGGTGTGATTTACGATGATCGC
>Ga0257114_1000153_pt1 | contig 54907 bp, 38 predicted proteins | sample SI112_10mmetaG_FD_190149 | JGI IMG/M metagenome (GOLD analysis project Ga0257114, IMG submission 190149) | Marine microbial communities from Saanich Inlet, British Columbia, Canada - SI112_10m | ecosystem: Environmental > Aquatic > Marine > Inlet | place: Canada: British Columbia | collected...
GGGCGGGGGGGGGGGGGGGGGGGAGGGGCGCGCGAGAGGAGGTTTTGGAGGAGGAGGAGTACGCGGCGCGGTTGGAGGCGATCATCGAGAGGGATTATTTTCCGGATTTGCGAACGAATCGGTTGAAGGCGGCGCTGCTGGAGGCGACGAGACGGGGAGACGCGCGGGCGATCGCGGCGGTGCATCGAGAGATGAACGTGGAGAGGATGCGAAGAGTTGGTTCTCGGGGTGGGGTGGTGGGGACGCCGAGCATCGGGGGATCGGGGACGACGGCGCGCGACGCGGAGGCGAGCTGGGAGACGGAGACGCCGCAGAGGGCGAACGATTTTGAAGACGACGACGAAGAGGAGGAATTCGTAGACTACGAAGGACGCGGGATCGAGGGCATGCGTGGGAGATCTACGGCGTACGAGGAGGACCGTCACTTGAGCGTGAATGGGTTTTTGGCCAAGTACACATCGGAGGACAACGCTTCGTTTACCGAAATTGTCAAACAAAGCGAGGCGAAGCGGGCGTTAAAGAAGCGGCATTTGGAAGCCGTCACGGCGCCACCGTCGCGTCGAGCGGCTTTAATCGCCGCCCTGGCGTCTCATCCCCAGCCGTCATCCGCGTTGGCGCTTGTCGAAGGCGCAGAGGTTGCCGAAAGTGATCCATCCGCAGCAAAGGTGGTCGCCGTCGTCGGTCACGATAGCCTGTACACCGCCCCAAATGGTGTGGCTTTGTCGTTAAAAGAGCGCCAACGCATCGTGGCGAGCGAACCTAAGGTCACGATTGCGGCGAACACGCGATTTGTGGCGCCAAAGCCACGCACAGACGGAAGCGAAGGTAAGCGCGCGGCACTGAAGCGCTACGAGCGCGTGCACACACCGAGCATGACTCCGGGCGTCGAAGGGAGCCCAATTATGACGTGGGGTCAAATCATATCGACACCATTACGCTTGGAAGATACGGAAGAAGAACTAGCGGGCGCGGGGAAGTTTTCGATGAAAGGTTCGAGCGCGAGAGAGCGAAAATTGCGCGAACTCACCGCGCGAAACGCGAGCGGTTCCGCAACGCCGACGCCTCGGACGCGACGCGGCGCACCTACGCCGAATGGACTGTCGAAAGCGGGGAAGAGTTTACTCCGACGCGTCACGACACCCGCTCGACGCGCAGCGACGACGCCGAGAGATAGCGATTTGCGAAAATCATATAGCGGAAGGACGCCGCGAACGACGCCGGCGAGCCATGGCGGGTTACTTAGATTAGACGATTAGGTAGTTGCAATGTACTAGTTACATCGAATGCGTTAAGTTATTCTATAGTGTGGAGTCAATCGTGTCACTCCCTATACGAGCTCATCGAGCGGGAACGCTTGCGTGAGCAGTTCTGGAATCGCCTCTGGGTTGTCGAAACGCTGGCGCAGCTCCGTCTCTTGCGTGGGCACTAAGTGCACCGAGTTGCGCAAGTACGTCGGGTTAACGTCGATGTCCCAGCCGTATGCTTCTTTGATTCTCTTCAACGTTTGTACTTGGCGAGCCGCGGTTGCCAAATGCTCTTCGTACACCAAGTGCACGTATTGCCGCTTGCGCGCTCGCATTTCATTCATGAAGAACTCAATCCAGTCGTGTCTTTCTTGGAAAGTTTGCTTGAACTTTTCAAAGTCAAACACGACTTGTGTCGGTATGGGTTCGTCCTTCGATTCCGGCTTCAACGGATCCGAGAACTTCATCCAAATACCCGTCTCCTCAGCCGCCGCCAACGAAGCATATTGGGCGAGAATGTTCGCGCGCTCAAGGAAGAAGACGTTCGCCTTGGGGAATTCATCCAAGATCGTACGTGCGATGCGTCTGGTCGCTCGAGCACCACCCAAGGCGTTGTTCCAACCAATTCTCGTCATCACGTACCGATAACCGTGTCTCGCCGCGCCCAACAAAAGCTGATCAAGGAACGTACGCGGGTGGTTCACCAAGTTGTTGAAGACGTCCTCGTCGACGCCGAGCTGCAAAATCTTCGGCTTCATGTCCCGCGTCACCCAGTCCATCTCTAACGCACGTTCTGACCACAAATCTCCAATGTCCAAGAATCTGTTGTACAAAGGAATATCAGAGTGGAAACCGGTGTCATCTTCCCAAACCACCGTGTCTTCGTCGGCGTTGAATGCTTGTCGCAAGAGTTCAGACATCAGCTGTGCGCCGGAACGCGCTGTGTTCGCTAACACCACGAGCTGCGCCGAGACGTCGGCCGTACCGAGCAAGCCCATGCGGCGATTCACGAGCTTTTCAGTCATGACATCTACGTTATCAGCCTCGGACCAACGAACTTGATCGAGAATGAAATCGAAAATGAAAGACGAAGGATCGTGCACGTAGTTGAGCGTCCAGTCTACTAAACGCTGCGTTTTCACCTCGGGATCGCATCCCGTCCACGACTTGCCGAGACTGAAATGATCCAGCGCAGTCGCATCGGGGTAGAGCTTACGAATCTCCTTGCAAGGAACTTTGATGCGCCAAATCTTCTCCGGGTCGTTTTTATCTACGACGAGCTTGGAGCCCTTCTTTGACACGCGTTCGCCCACTAAAGCTTCGTGATCAACCTGCTCTAAGCACATGTCTCGCCCATCTTGGCCGCACAGCAATGGATACGCAGTATCACGATCTAAAATGACAGCGTTATCGAAATGTAACACCTTGAGCGTCAAGTACATCGGCCCCGTCCAGGCGTTCGCGATGCAGTGCTCGTCGAACGGAATGGCGTCGAGATATTCCTTATTGGTGATCAGCGACGCAAACAGTGCGGAATGCTTCTCCAGCGCCCCCATGAAACCAGCTGATGCGAATCGTTTGTCTCCCCCGGGATCCGCCACTAAGAAAACCTCCTTACCGAGCGTCGCCGTGACGGAGAACAAATCCGTCGGGTCTCTCAAGAGCTCGATGTTTGTATCCATGTACAGCCCACCGTGGTGATACATGATCTCAAACTTCATCAAATCCCCAATCATCGAAAACACGTTTTCATGATGCTTTAAGTTGTACTTTAACGCACGCTTGATGGTGTGATAGGTGTACGGAAAGTTTTCAGGCGTAATGTCCGCGCTCCGCCAAAGCTTGATCTTCCATCCCACCTTGTGAAGAATCTTCTTGTTCTGGTTCAAGAACGCGCGCTTCACGTTCGGCAGCTCTGAGCCGAGCCAAATCGCGTGCCCCACGGGTTTCACCTTCAAGTGATGCACCTTACCATCCGTCGGGTACTCATTCGTGGGATACCCATCGCCGGGATACCCGTCGCCGGGATACCCGGTCGCCCCGAGCGAGGCGAATCGCCTCGCACGCGCGTGTCTCTCACCCTCTCGCACGTACCCAAACGCCACCGCTACGACAACAGCGACGAGTGAAACTAAACTCACGATCCCACGCACGCTCACCAACCCATCTCTCCGCGTTCGACGCCCCGGACTCGTCGTCGGCTCGTCCTCGAGCGCGCGATCCTCGCTCGCCGCCGCGCTCGTCGACGTCCCCAGCAACGCCACGCGCTCCGTCGCGCTCGCTCGCGCGCTCGGTATCATCCCGAGCATCCTTTCCCGCGCCTATCCTCGCGCCGCGCGCCCTATCCTTCCCGCACCCTCCGTCGCCACGCGCGATCGACGCCGCGCTCGCCGAAGGGTGTTGAGTCCTCGATTCGAACGCCTCGCGCGAGTTCGCGCGTTTCCCGTCCCCGCGCGTCGCGCTCGCGTCTCGCGCGACGTCGGGTCACGCGCGTTCGCGCTCTTCTCGACGCCTCCCGTCGCTCGCCGCGGTCGTGCGCGCGGTCGCCGCGACCGCGGGGTGTGACGCCGTCGCGCGCCGCGTCGCGGATTTGGCGTCGCGCGAGTCTCACTCTTTTACACACGGATCTTTCTGAACATCCGGCACTCCCGGGTGTTTTCGAACGACGCCGTTGACGCGACGCGACGCGCGCGCGGTCCGCGCACCGCCGCGACGATGTCGGCGTGCCTGGGGGCGTGCTGCGGGGCGTGCGCCGCGAGCGCGTGCCGCGGGTGCTTCGCGCGGGGACGGACGCGCGAGAGGCGCGACGGTGCGAAGGACGGCGACGTCGAACGCGGGGACGATGATTCGGGCGCGCCGCGCGACGTCGGGGACGCGTCGTGGCGGCGGAAGTACGCGGGCGCGTTCGTGGCGTTGGCGTTCGCGACGTGGGCGCTGAGAGATGGGAGAGGGGCGTCGTCGCGGCTCGGGAAGGCGTTCGGGTGGGCGTGTCGAGACGCGCTCGCGGCGAGGAGCTGCGCGCACGAGACGGCGGTGCGCGTCGGACTGGGAAACTCGTTGTTTTTCGCGTTCATGCTCGTGGTGACGTTCATGGTGAAGGAAAGCGATCGGACGAGCGCGCGCGTGAGGTTTAACGAAGGTTTTTGGTTGGTGAAAGGGGTCATTTGGCTCGGGTTGCTCGTCGCCGCGTTCGCGGTGACGTTGAACGACTACTCTGGGCTGGTGAACGTCGATCGGTTCTTCGCGGCGGTGTTCCTGCTGATCCAACTCATCGTTTTGCTCGGTTGGGTGTACGATTTGAACGATAAGCTCATGTCAGGCATGGATGAAGGGGGAAATCGGAGTTTCGCGCTCTTGCTGACTTCGTCCGCGGCGACGTACGCGTTCGCGTTCACCCTGGTCGGCTTTCTCTACAAGCTCTGGGCGCCGTCGAGCGAATGTCATCGAAACATCGCGCTTATCACGTGCATGTTGATCGTGTGCGTGATATTTTCGGTGATTTCTCTGCACGCCCGCGTCAACGGAGGCTTGTTCACGTCGGGCGCGATGACGTTTTATTGCATGTACGTGCTCGCCTCGGCGTTGGCGTCCGAACCGAACAATTACGCGTGCACGCCCGCATCAAAAGATGGTGATTTGAGCTCAATACTCTCGGTCATCGGATTCGTCTTTGCCCTGTTCGCGCTCGGCGTCACCGCGCACAGCGCCTCGTCCAAGAGCGCGTTCGCCGGCGAAGGCGCCGAGGGAAGCGAAGATCCCACGTCGACGTTCAACGTCACCTTCTTCCATTTCGTCTTCTTCACCGCGAGTTCTTACTGCGCCATGACTTTCACGGAGTGGACGAACGGGCGGAGCGCCGCCGGTTGGGAGAGCGCTTGGGCCAAGGTCGCGGCGGCGTACGCGAGCGCCGCGCTCTACACGTGGGCCTTGCTCGCCCCCTTCGTCTTGCGCAACCGCGAATTCCGCTAGCGTCGATCGTCGCGAAATCGTCTTAGACACTAGTACACTAGTCACATCATTACAAAAAATCGCCCAGTCGCTCGCTCACTTCCTTCGCGTCGTCCTCGACGTCTTCGTCTTCGCCGACGACTCCCTCGCCGCCTTCTCGTTCCCGAGCTTCGCCAGGTACGCCAGCACCGCCAGCGCCGCGACGTCCACCGCGCCCGCGAACGGCGAGATCTCCTGTCCGCTTCCCTCCATCGCCATCGCCATCGTCGCCGTCGCCGTCGCCGTCGCCGTCGCCATCGCCATCGCCGTCGCGACGCGTCCCACCGTCGTCGTCGTCTCGTCCCGTCGCGCGTCGCGCGCGCGCGTCGCCGCCCGCGTCGTTCGCGCGCGCGTTCGCGTCGTCGGACGCGTCGTCGTCGCCGTCGTCGTCGTCGTCGTCGCGATCATCGTCGTCGTCGTCGCGATGTGCGTCGTCGGTCGGTCGGTCGGTCGGTCTCACGACGAAAGCTGAAAACACGGACTTCCACCGCGGACTAACCTGACCCGGAACGGATAAAGCGACCGCGCGACGACGGCGACGGCGACGACGACTCGACGCGCGCGCGGGCGACACTGCGCGACGCACCGACGCGCGACCGCGAGCGACGCGAACGAGCGCGCCGGACCGCGGACGACGGACGGAGAACGACACCGCGAAGAGGAAAGATGCGCGCGACGACGATGCGACAATCGAGCGCGGTGACGGGGACGCGCGCGCGAACGACGCGCGGGGCGCGCGCGGCGCGACCGCGAGCGACGACGACGACGCGGGCGGGATTGAACGTCGATCTGCGAGGGAAGAAGGCGTTCGTCGCGGGCGTGGCGGACGATAACGGGTTCGGGTGGGCCATCTCGAAGGCGCTGAGCGAAGCCGGCGCGGAGGTGATCCTCGGGACTTGGGTGCCGGCGCTGAACATCTTCGAGACGTCGTACCGACGGGGGAAGTTTGACGAATCGCGTAAATTGAGCGATGGATCGATGATGACGTTCTCGAAGATTTACCCGATGGACGCCGTGTTCGACGCGATGGACGACGTTCCGGAGGACATCGCGACGAACAAGCGCTACGCGGGTAACGAAAAGTGGACCGTGAGCGAAGTCGCGAAGTGCGTCGAGGAAGATTTCGGTAAGATTGATGTTCTCGTGCACTCCTTGGCCAACGGCCCGGAAGTCGCCAAGCCTTTGCTCGAAACGAGCCGTAAGGGTTACTTGGCCGCCATCTCGGCGTCTTCTTACTCCAACGTGTCCATGATCCAACACTTCGGACCGTTGATGAACAAGGGTGGTGCCGCCATCTCTTTGACCTACCTCGCCTCCGAACAAATCATTCCGGGCTACGGTGGTGGTATGTCCTCCGCGAAGGCGGCGCTCGAGTCCGACACCCGCGTCCTCGCGTACGAAGCCGGTCGCAAGTGGGGCATCCGCGTCAACACCATCTCCGCCGGTCCTCTCGGTTCTCGCGCGGCCAAGGCGATTGGGTTCATCGACAAGATGATCAACTACTCTCTCTCCAATGCGCCGCTCAAGGAGAAGCCGCTCGAAGCCATCGAAATCGGTAACACCGCCGCCTTCTTGTGCTCTCCGCTCGCCTCCGGCATCACCGGTGCGACCATCTACGTCGACAACGGCCTCAACGCCATGGGTCTCGCCGAGACCGCTCCGGAAATTTCCGGTTAAGCGCGCGTCCAGAACGTTTTGTGGAGGATGGCGAACACGGTCGGCAGTCGCGGACTCTGCGTTTCGAACGCACCGCGGCGACGACGCCTTCGTCTTCGCTCTCCTTTAGATGACGCGATTCAATATTTTAATTAGAGTCTCAGTGTTGACGCCGAGGATCCTTCATCGTCACAATCGTCGTCGCGCGTCTTCACGGCGCGGACAACGAGGGTTTTCCGGGTGTTTTCAGATGCCGTGGCTCACTCCGCGACGCGACGCATGTCCCACCTCCTCGTCACCTTACGTCGAGGCACCGCGGGCAAACCGAAGACTATCCTCCAGACCTTGTCCGCGCTCGGTCTGCGCAAGACTCGAGACGCGCGCATCGTGCCGAACGACGCCGGCGCGCGAGGAAAGTTGAATCAAGTCAAGCACTTGGTCTCCGTGGAAACGCTGGAAGACGCCGAACGACGCGTCGAAGCGCTGGCGAAGAAGCGCGCGCTGCGAACGCCGATCGTGAGCGAGCACTGAGGCGATGCTGCTGCGCACGGCGAGCTGCGAGTCGCTGAGCGGGGGACGAGGGATGGCGAAACGCTCGGGACGAGGTCGAGGGACGGGGACGACGACGACGCGAGCGGTGTCGTCGTCGAGCGCGCCGCGAGTGCCGCACGTTTCGGTGTTGGATATGTGGCGCATGTGTGATGCGGTGGCGTTCGATGTGGATAGCACGGTGTGCGAAGATGAGGGCATCGACGAGCTCGGGGCGTACGTCGGCGCGGGCGAACGCGTAGAGGCCATCACAAAAAAGGCGATGGAGGGAGGGATGCCTTTCGGTGAGGCTTTACAAGCGAGATTAGAGGCCATGGCGATCACTCGGGAGCAGTTGGAGACGTACGTGGCGAAAAACCCGCCGAAATATTCACCGGGGATCAAAGAACTCATTGCCGCGTTGCGCGCGAGCGGTAAAGAAGTATACCTCGTCTCCGGTGGGTTCAGACAGATGATCGCTCCCGTGGCGAAAGGTTTGGGTATTCCAGTCGAAAATATCTACGCCAATACGATAACGTTCAACGAGGACGGCTCGCTGAAAGGTTACGACGCCGGCGAGTTCACCTCGCGTTCGGGTGGCAAAGCCGAGGCGGTCAAGCACATCAAATCGAGTCGAGGGTACAACACGATGGTCATGGTCGGCGACGGCGCCACCGATCTTGAAGCGAAGATCCCCGGCGGTGCCGACATCGTTGTCGGCTACGGCGGCGCCCAGCGTCGCGCCAAAGTTGAAGCCGAAGCCGACTGGTTCGTGCTCGATTTATTCGTCCTCGCGGAAGCTCTCAAAGGTGCGTGATTCGCACGCAAGTATGTTTAGATGCGTTTTAAAGATAAAGTCATCGCATTGTGTATCACCGACTCCACACCAACCCTCGATGCGCCGCGATGACTTCGCGAGCTCGCGTTCGCGCGCGCCGCCAAAACCTGCGGCGCCTCGCTCGCGTGCCTCACTCACGCGCGCACGACGTCGACGGACGACGCGTCCGTCGAACGCGCGTGCGTCGCCGTCATGGATGCCGCCGAACGCGGCGCGATCGCGTCGATGCCTCACGACGATGCGCCGACGACGACCGCCGGAACGACGGAGCTGTTCGGCAAGATTGACGGCGAGACCGTGCGGTTCCTCGTCCAGAGCTCGTTCGCGGGCGATCAGCTCGATGAGTTGAAGCGGCAAATAGCGATGTTGCGCAGGCTGCGCGCGGGCGATCGGTTCGTGCTGCCGGGTCAAGGGACGCCGCGCGCGACGAAGGAGCGCGTTTTTGGCTTGTTGGACTTGGGGTGCGGGGCGGAGTTGCGCCTGAGCGATGCGACGAAGACGTACTTCACGCACGCCGAGTGGATGTACTCGTATAGAGAATTACCGCTGTTTTCTCAACTTTCGGATGAAAGGTCGACCGATGCGGCCAAGGCGAAGTTTGCGAGGAAGCGCGACGGTGACGGTCGAGCCGAGTTGAGTCTAGCCGACGTGAATAGATTGGCGACGAAACCGGTGGAGATTTTAGAACGCGAGGGGAAGAGGTTGTTGGAACACGCACATTTGCGAGAAATCGAACGGCTGCGAGAGGAAGCAGATGCTTTGAATGAGATGGACGACGACGGACAACGGCTCGCCTTGGAAAATCGCATCAAACAGCTTGAGTTGGTGAGGGTTCAACAGCGAGTAAGAAATGAGCTCGTGTTTGCGCAACAGGAGATAATGCAGATGCCGGAGCGAGCGTATAAGAAGATGGTCAAGGACAACATCAAAATACTCGCTGAGAAGAAGAAGAAGGCTGAGAAGAAGGAGAAGCAAGAACAGACAGCGTTCTATCGCAGTGTGCTAGCAATGCGTAAACGTATCAACGAAGAGTCGAACAACGCTCGCGATGAGCGCTTAGCAAGAAACAAAGCTGTGCTGAAAATGCACGAAAAGTTGAACCGCGAATTCATGCGAAAGGCTCGCGATGAAAATTCAGAACGTTTGTTGCGCCTGGAAGCGTTAAAGGCGAACGATTTAGCCGCATATCGCGAGTTACTCGCAGAGGCGAGAGGTCGCGAGACTGATATGACAGCTGAAGGCGAGGGTGACAAATATGAAGCTTTGACTTCGTTCTTAAACGCAACTGAATCGTACTTAACCAAGCTTGGAGGGAAAATTGCCGCGGTGAAGATTGAGCAAGCGCGTTCAGAAGCCGCCGCCGCCGCCGCATCAGAGGCCGAGGCCAAAGGTCTTACTGAGGAAGAAGTCAAAGTCGTCGCGGAAGAAGCGGCAAACAGTGCAGCTATTGATCATGGTGAAGCCATTTTAGACGGTGCTGCGGATGGTGGAGACACGAAGGAGCGATACTATGCCATGGCGCATAGTACGCAAGAAATCATCACACATCAACCGCGCATGTTGACCTTTGGAAAACTTCGCGATTATCAGCTCGTGTCCCTGCAATGGATGATTTCGCTGTATAACAATAAGTTAAATGGTATTTTAGCTGATGAAATGGGTCTCGGGAAAACAGTTCAGGTGTGTGCGTTGATTGCTTACTTGTTCGAAAGCAAGCAAAACTTTGGACCGCATCTCATCATCGTACCAAACGCCGTGATTGTGAACTGGAAAGCCGAAATCAGGCGATGGTTGCCGAAACTATCCACCGTGTTTTACGTCGGCTCAAAGGATGCGCGCGCTAAAATTTTCCAGCAACAAGTTTTGCAGCTCAAGTTCAACGTCCTCGTCACTTCTTACGAGTTCATCATGCGAGATCGATCCAAGTTGAGCAAAGTGGCATGGAAGTACATCATCATCGACGAAGCGCATCGGCTGAAGGATCGCGAAGGTCGCTTGAGTCGGGATTTGGATAAATTTAGAGCGCAACGTCGCTTACTTCTCACCGGTACTCCGTTACAAAACGAGTTGTCCGAGCTTTGGTCTCTCCTAAACTTGCTCTTACCTGAGGTGTTCGACTCGTCAAAAGTGTTTCAAGAATGGTTTGGAGGGAACTCGAAGGTTAGTAACGACGCCGACGGCGAAGATTGGATCGAGAGAGAAAAGAAGGTTATCGTCATTAGTCGTTTGCATCAGATTCTTGAGCCTTTCATGCTGAGACGATTAGTGCAAGATGTTGAGAGCAAGCTTCCGCCTCGCGTCACCGTCATCGTCCACTGTCCGTTCAGCGCCTTTCAGTCAGCTTGTTACGACTGGATTCGTAAAACGGCCTCCATTCGCGTTGAACCAGGAACTAGAATAGGACTGGCGGCACAGCAAAACTTCCGTGGGTACTTGCCACTCCAAAACAGGGCGATGGAACTCCGCAAGCTCTGCAATCATCCGTCGCTGAGTTACCCTCCTGAAAAGGGTGGAGATTTCCGAGGTCCGAACCTTGTGCGCGCGGGCGGTAAGCTTTGGATATTGGATCGATTGCTCGTGAAGATGCAACGCTCAGGGCATCGAGTGTTGTTATTCTGTACTATGACAAAGCTCCTTGACTTGTTGGAAAACTACTTACAGTGGAGATGGACCACTCCGGATGGTCAAGACTTGAAGTATTGTCGCATCGATGGAAACACTTCATTGGAGCAGCGCGAGATTGCTATTAACGATTTCAACGCACCTCACAGCGATAAGTTTATCTTCTTGCTCTCTATCAGAGCCGCTGGTCGTGGTTTGAATCTTCAGACGGCGGATACCGTGGTAGTGTACGATCCAGATCCAAACCCGAAAAATGAAGAACAAGCCATCGCACGAGCGCATCGCATCGGCCAAACGCGAGAAGTGCGTGTGATCCACTTTGAAGCAGTCGACGATGACATCGTGCAGAAAAAGAAGGGAAGCAAGAAGGAAGAAGTTGGTTGGGGCGGTCCAAATAGAAGCTACTGCGAATCCCTCGAGTCGTCCGTTCGCAACGTCATTCAAAAACAAAAGATTGAAATGGCTGCTGAAATTGTTGATGCCGGTAGATTTGATGGTCAGACGACGCATGCCGAACGACGGGAAACTCTCGAAAACCTTCTTCAGCAGCAAGCAAATGGCACGCGAACAGGCGTAAGCGTGCCTCCGTTAAAAGAACTTAACGGCAAGATCGCTCGCTCTCAAGAAGAATGGGACTTGTTCAACCGTTTGGACGAAGAGCTCGATTGGCCAGGCGCTTTGCTGAGCTCGGCAGAGTGTCCGTCGTGGATCAAGTACACGCAAGACGAAATCGATCAAGCTGTTTTTGCAAACACTAAAGTTGGACAGTCGAGTGTTACGCAGTTCAACGAGAACATGGGTAGAGGCGCTCGGTCGACGAACAACTTGAACGCGAGCGGATCGGCGGTGTGGACCCACGCCGACAGACAAGAGGGTGACTTTATCGATAGAACTGGCATAGCCGACGACGATGGCGATGAAGATGAAGAGAGTGATGACGTAGCCGTACGGGAGGACTCCATAGAAGATATTGGAGATATTGATATCGATGATATCGAAGACGCTGAAGATGACGACGACACCACGACTTTGAATACGGTTGAGATGAACGACGCCGACGAAGACGACGGCGGCGAATCACCCAAGAGGCGACGATTAGAGTATTGATTTGATTGTAATTTTACACAAACATCTAGAAGTCATCATGAACTCGCTCAAATTTTTGTTGCGTCCTTCTCGCGCTGTTCCGCGGCTTCCAACAGCGTAACAACTTCGGCGATGAGTCGCTGAGCGCTGCCATTCGCCGCGATGGTCGGAATTATCACTTCACGAAGGAGCGTGCGCTTCTTGATGCCGAGGATTTCTGAAGCCCACGTGTCGACTGACGTGCTCGCACTCAGAGGCCCGAGGAATTCGGTGCAAACTTCGCGAAGTTGTGATTCTGCCCCGACAAACGTAGTGCGAGGATCATCACCGCACTCAGTCGCCAAGTGACGCACGTACGCCGCAAGCCACGATTTGAATTCGTCCGCGGATTGCAACATGGCTGCACCCGCAACTAGAATTTCTAAGTGTCTGCCAGTTTCGCGGCGTGCTGTCAGTCCACTTGTCTGCAGCAGTGCAGCTGGTCCTAAGTGCGCGGCAGCGCGGGCAGCGGCGATTTGCAATGCTTGCATTTCCCCAAAGCCTGAACTACCCGGCTGACGAAGCCGAGATGTAAACTCCGATCGCATGAAGCTTTGGTCGGCAACTCGAGCCCACGTTTGCAGATCACTGTGATAGACGTAAGCGTAACCATTCGTGAAGGTGAAAATCGGAGCCCCGGACTTTGACAGTCGCACCGTCGCGAGCGCGACTCCAGAGCGCGAGGAACTACGCACGAGCGCCGAGCAGTCCGCCTTGAGCGTGCAAGTTTCTTTGCCCACGGCCACGTTCCACACAAGGAGCGTGTAGTCTCTAGTAACGATCAAAAGGGACGAATCATCTTTGCCGGACACTAAGAACGCAGCTCGATCAGGCAAAAGCAGAGACGGCATGTAACGCCGACCGCATGGGGTGTAGAGTTGCAATGAACCATCCTCAAGAGCAACAGCGCAGAAGTTCTTATTTCCACTGAGATGAGTAGCTTTCATATCGATGCGATCCGACCACTTCATCTTACCCGCTTGCGAGCAAACCAGCTCCACATAAGAGCGCTCATGGTGGTTCTTTGCCTCGAGAAGTAGTGGTGCGCGTTCCTCGCTTCCTTCATCCGCCTCTAAGTTTGGCTCAACGAGTTGTATGTGCATCGAACCGGGCGCCGGAGCCACGGGAAGAGGCGGTGGTGCGGGCAATGCTGTAGTAGGAATTTGCGAACGCTGCGGCATCGACGGAGTAGTCGGTGGAACCTGCTGCACTTGCGTCGGTTGAAGCGCCACTCGCTTCGGTGCGGGCGCAGATGGCGCCTCAAAAGCACTCTGCACTCCATTGCCCCCATTCATTGCCGTAGGTTCTATTCTACGTTTCAATCCATTCGTAGCATCCTGCAAATTTTGAGGCTGCGGATTCGCTGGCAAAGGCTGGAGCTGCACGCGTTGCGGTGCCTTGACTGGAGTGCCCACAGATGGACCGGTGGCTGCGACGGGAACAATGCGTCGACGACCGTCGTTACTCACCGTCTCGCGTTGCGCTGATATTGTCGCCACTCCGTTTTGTGCTACGCCATTATTACTTCGAATCGGCGCGGGCTGAATTCGCTTCGGGGGCGGCGGAGTTGTCTTCACACCCTTGGACACGTCGTCTAACTCGCCCGGCGCAGCCGCCGCGAATCCAAGCAACGTGGGATCTTCCAGCATGGGCGCGCGGTTGCGTTTGATATCACCGTACGTCTCGGACAAAAAGGCTTCAGCGGCGGTGTCGTCCAACTTTTCACCGATTTCAGCCGGGTCAAACTTAAACGTGCACAGTGTCCCGTCGGTGCTGCACGCCAGCAATGTGTACCCATCCGGAGTCCAGCACAAGTCCACCACGGACTGCGAGAAGCATTTACGCACGATACACACTGGCTTTGGCCTGTTCGTGGTCCAAATTGTCAGTTTGCAGTCTTGCGACCCACACGCGATGACTGTGTGAACTTTATCTCGCTTCTCGTCGTGGAAAAGCACGGGCGAGAAGCGCACGGCAACGACGGGTCCTTTGTGTCCGACGAAGTCAAAGTTGCTCCCCCAAGACCCGCGTTCCAACACCGATGCCGTGTGAGACGGCTTTTTGTACGAGTTACAAGTCGTCACCGCCTTGCCGTCCGGGCTCCAGCACAGGCGCATCGAAAACGTTGCGCCCATGGACGCCTGGTACGGTTCCTCAACCTTGGCCACTTGCGTCCAATCATCCGTACGCCATATGATGCACGTCTTATCATCGCTCTGCGTCGCCAGAAATTTCCCTATCGGATCCCACGCCACGCCTTTGACAAAGCTCGTGTGCCCTCGAAGCGTCGCCACCGGATTCCCCGTGCGACAGTCCCAGATAATCACCAAGTTGTCGAGCGAGCACGACGCCAACATGGAATCATCCGGCGACCACGCGATATCGATCACATCCGATCCGTGTCCCCTATACCTCGCCGCGATCGTCCAATTCTCCACGTTCGGCGCATCCGCGCTCCCGAACGCCGCCTTTCCCGGTCCCTCTCGCAGCGCGTACACCAACACGCTCGTATCCGTCGACCCGCTCGCCAAATACCGTCCATTCCGCGAGAACCGCACGCAATTCACCGGTCCGAAGTGATCGCTCAGCGTCGCCAAGCACTTCGGCGCGTTTTCATCCGCCTCAATCTCGCGTTCAAGCACCGGCGCGAGCGCCCAAACCTTCACCTTTTGATCGCCTCCCGCCGTGGCGAATCTCGACCCATCCGGCGCGGCGTCCACGGAGAATATCGGCGCCGTCCCGTCGTGCGCGACGAACTCGGGTTTATACACCACCACCATCGTCACCGCCGCGACGCCCGTCGGCGTCGATCTCGCGCGCGCGCGTCACGCTCGCGAGTGCGGCGTCCGTCGCGGCGTCGTCGCGGCGTCATTTCAAAAAAAACACGAGACCGCCGGACCGCGGCGACCGACCGACCGACCGACCGACCGACGCGCGATCGATCGCGAAACCGCGAATCGCGCGATCGCGCGAACCTCGAGGCGTCGATCGACCGATCGCGCGATCGGTCGATCGATGGACGCGCGCGCGTAACGACCGCGGACGGCGACGGCGACGGCGACGGCGCGACGCGACGCGCGATGGCGACGGCGCGACGCGGTGCGCGGGCGACGGTGCGCGCGGGACGAGGGTGCGGCGCGCGCGACGCGCGACGGCGAGGCGAGGCGGCGGCGAGGCGAGGACGAGACGCGGGCGAGCGACGAGGACGCGCGCGCGCGGCGGCGAGGGTGGATTTGGACGACGAGGACGTGGACGCTGGGTACGTCCCGGGACGAGGTGCGCGATGCGATGCGATGCGATGCGATGCGATGCGATGCGCGCGAACGGCGGGGTGCGGTTTCGTCGAAAGACGCGGTGACTGACGGGGAGACGACGAGGACGCAGACGCGCTCGAACGCGTGGAGGCGAGCGGGACGGCGCGGTCGAGCTCGCCGGGGGAGGTTTGGGTGCCCGAAGATTTGGTCGATTTGCGAGGGAAATCGGCGAGGCAGTGGAGTCCGATCGCGTTGGCGTTTTTAGGCGACGCCGTGTTCGAGTTGTACGCGCGAGGGGTGTTTTTTTACCCGCCCGCGAAACCGCTCGAATACGATTTGAAGACAAAGCGACTGGCGCGCGCCGAGGCGCAGGATTTTTTGCTCAGGCTCTTGATCGACGGCGACGCGTTGAGCGAGGAGGAGGTTTCAATCGTAAAGTGGGGGCGGAACGCGGCGTACGGGAACATTCCGACGCGATTAAAAGGGAAAGGGAAGGGCGGGCACGGGACGTATCGCAACGCGAGCGCGCTCGAGTGCCTCGTGGGCTACCTCTACGTCGTCGATCGCGCGCGACTGCAGGAAGTGATGACGATCGTCATGTCTGAGACCGCCATCGAGGGCGCGTTGGCGCTGTCTTCGAAATAGTTGTTGTCGTTATCTATCTGTACACGTTCTTTCTTCTAGCGAGCGCCTCTCCCCTCTCCTCGCGCCTCTCTACCGCCCGCGTCTACCGCCCGCGCGCGCGATTGACGTACAAATTCGCGATGGACAGCCCTAAAAACAACCCATACAACCCCGCCGCCTGCGACAGATTCGCGCTCGCGATCTCGTGCGTCATTCCCGGCGCTTTCCAATCCGAACCGAGGTGCGCGTAGTGCTTCTTAAACAGATGCGACAGCGCCGCGCAGACGACGACACCGAACGCGCTGAGTCCGGCGCAGCACGTCGCGCTTTGCGAGCTCGTCGCGATCGCGAGCACGCGGCCGAACATCGTTCGCGCGCGCGTCGCGTCGCGGAATCACGTCGCGCGCGTCAGGTGTGCTTCGTCACATCGCGACGACGCCGCGTTCGATGGGCGAGCGCGGCGACGACGGCGCTCGCGATGGCGCCGAGCCGTCGTCGTCGTCATCGTCGCCGTCCTTCGCCCTGGTCTTGCTCCCGAGCGGGTTCGTCGTGCGCCCCGTGCCGCCGTGGCCCGATGCGCGTCGGACGTCCCGGTTGGCGCACGCGCAGCGCGCGCTGGACGCGCTGACGCATCAGTACGACCGGGCGTGGCGAGAGATCGCGAGCGACGTATTGCACCGAGGCGTGATGCCGGCAAACGGGGCGCTGAGCGCGCTGCCGATCGTGTACGTCGACGGTGGATGCGCGTGCGAGGTTTGGGACTATCGCGGCGGCGCGGCGAACGCCGTCGCCGACGTTCGGACGGTGCGGTTGCGAGCGACGTCGGCGACGATCGCGCGGGACGCGGAGATAGAAGCAAATGCGATGGAGGCGTTGGAAGACGAGGACGCGGCGACGATGCGGCGGTTGCGTTTAGAGGGAGCTCTGCTCGCGGCGACGAAGCCGGCGCTGCGCCTGGAATCGCCTTCGCGCGAAGACGCTTCTTAGTTGCCACGACGCGCGCGCGCGCGTCGAGACGGCGAATAGCTCACTCGCCCATAGTGTATTTTTATATATTGCAGTTTTCTAGCGAATCTAGGCGCGATCGCACCGCGCGCGCGCGCGTCGAGACTGCGCTGACAAGCCCTCGAGAGCGTGGCCCGAAATCTCGAGGCCGTTGGCGTGCGAGCCGCGGCATAGCACGCCTCGCATATCACGCCCGCGAGCGTCCATGCGCACCGACGACGCGCGCAAAACGTAAAACACGCGCGTCCGCGCGCGTCTTCGCGTCGAACGGCGCGATGCGCGCCGCGAGGTACCGTCGCGCGCGTCGACGCGTCGACGACCGGGACAGCGGCCGCGGCCGCGGTGTCGTCGCGCTGTGCGCGGTCGTCGTCGCGCTCGCGCGGGTGAGAACGAGCGGTGGTGAAGCGATATGGGGGTTAGAGACCGTGTACGATGGTTTGGGGTATAATCCAGAGTTCCCGACGCAGGTTTGCGGCCCGTCCAACGATGGGAACTCTTTTCGCGCCGCGGGTTGCAAACCGGCGATTACAGAGAAGGATTCGTACGGCACCGTGGGTGATCCGGGATTTAGTTTCGCGAGGTACGCGTATAAAGGAAAATCATACGGGCCACCATATAATAATGTAGCGGACGTGGCGGCGTGTACGTACTCGTTGACGTACGCCGCGGCGGAGGCGGCGGGCCTGGAGCACTGCTTTTACGCTCCGTACACGGGTGGCGTGCCGACGACGACGGTGCAGAAGACGACGACGAACTTGGGATACTCCACTCTGGGTTGGCGTCTACCCTTGGCTGAATGGCGAGATAAGTTGCCGGATTACGTGGTGGAACGATACGAATTACCGCCGCTTCGGTTGGGCTTCGAGGAGGGGACGTTTTGGCCGAATTGGAAGCTACTCTCGAGCGGTTTGCCAAACTTTGCCGTGACGAAGACATGTTTTCTTGAAGCGCACAGCGGAGACTATCAGCTGTGTAGCGCCTATCCGACGGAGCGTCGCGAAGATATTCACGGCGTCCTTCAAGTGCAAAGCATCTCATTCGCACTCGGGCGTGGGAGCTTGTTCTTTGAGGCAAACGGCGGAGATAAAAACGTCCCAGACATACCTCAAGACCCGTATCCCATAGCTTCGCACGGGAAAGGTGCGCTTGGAGTTGCGTTAACGAGGATTAGCGATGGGTATCGAGTGCTGACAAAACCTGTGCGCGCGAGAAGATATTGGGAAACCTTACGTTGGGAGGAGTCTTTACTCGCACAGTATTACGGGGAGGTTTTTAGGTTGGAGATTTTCGATTATCGTTCGGGTTCGTTCGGTTGGCTCGCGGTGGATTCTTTCGTAATTCCGCAGGCGCCTGTTATCATCACGGAGGTGACTCCATCGATTGGACCTCGAGTCGGTGGCACGAGAATCACTATCAGCGGGCAAAACTTTGGAAGTTCCGTTGACGACAAAACCGTGTTCATCGGCGATAAAGAATGCATCGACTTACGCATGAGTTATTCTCGTTGTTCGTCCGATACCACCGTTTGTGCTGGTGCGTTGAGCTGTACTACACCAGCAGGTTCCGGGGTAGGTCTCACAGTAGCGGTGGTGATTGGAGACCCAACCGTCGTCCGCATCGCAGGCCCGCGAGGTGGGTTCCAAGCGGGTTTTTGCGGCGATGAATCGACCGAGCATCCCTTCTCCGAATGTGCAATAGATGCAATCGATGCTGTCGCTGGAGCGCGAAAGCGTGGCTTTACTTACGCTGATCCTCCGACGGTGACAAGTACGCCAGTCACGAGTGCGATCCAAGACATTCAGTACGAGTACACGCTCATTGCTACGGACCCAGACGAGAACGACTTATTGACGTATACGGCAATTACGTTACCAACGTTTTTGCAGTTTGATCCAACGACTCGTCTACTTACTGGCGTGCCATTACGGTCAGATGTACAATGTAGGAGCAACAATTGGCACCCAGCTTCTGAGCGCTGCGCGTTGGGAGCGACGTATCAAGTTGAGTTCGAGATCTCGGACTCGATATATAGAGTTCAGCACAACTTTGAAGTGAAAGTGACGACGAATGAGACCTCACTTCTTGTTGATAAGTCCTTTCACTGGGAAAACGCGTTACAAATCTTTGAAAAATACGAAGCCGTCGTTGCTTTGGGGTCGGTTACAGAATCGCTCAAAGCCTTGGAAAATAGGAACGTGACGAGTCCGACAGAAATCGTTGGCTTCAATTATAGAAATCCTTTGAATGATGAGGATGAAACGATCCGAAATGCCCTCATCGCTATTGCAGAGAAGCCGAATATCGATGAAGTCGACGTCGATGCGGCCATTCAGTGGCTCCAAACGAACAACTCTGACGCCGTAAACCTTGATATGATTCAGGCGCTCAAAGAGCAAGTCGCAGTACAGAAGCGAGGAGACGTATCCAGCGGTGCTTCGGCACCAGCGTTGCAAGGCGTCAGCTGGAAAGGCTGGTTAAATTATTTTAAAAAACTAGGAACGTCGCTCGGCGCTGGATCTGCCGTTTACACAAATGTTGCTGGGCTCCCCGTTCCAGCCGGCGCAACGAAAATGCTTACGCGGGAGAAGATAATTGTCATCAAACTATCGACTCCTTGCAACTCGACCGCGTTGAACACGGACAGATATATTCCATCATGTGACGCGGTTGTGGGTATGTCATCACAGCACGAGGTCTGGCTCGGATTCAGTGACTACGGAACAACGTTGGAGGATGTCATCGTGTTCCCCGAGGATTTTGAGTTTGCGGATCTTGTTACGTCGGCCGTCTTTACACAAGACGTTCCAGGTTTTCTCGGTCAATTAACTAGACGAATGGTGGCGCAATCAGCAAAGCTACAGGAAATCGCAACATTGGGCGAAACACACCTTGTATGGTTCGATACATCCACGTCTATGCTAACCGTGAACATGACCATCAAGTCTTCACCGGTGAAAGCAGTCATGCAACTTGCAACTTCGTATCCTTATCCCGAACCTGGAAAGTATGGATTACCCGAGATTAGCGTTGTGAGCTGCGATAACGTGGCGTACGACTATGAAAACGCGCTCATTTCATTCAGCAATACCATGACGAGAACTGGTGGATCTTTGACCAGTCGTCTCGCAGCGTTGGCGAACGATGTCTCAACATTTGCGTCACGGTGCAAAAATTTATGCAACGGTCAGGGTCTGTGCCAAGATTCGCAACTGCCACCCGTTTGTCAGTGTTATCAGGACTACTTCGGAGATGATTGCTCGCAAGTAAAGTGTCCGAATGATTGCAGTAATAATGGCGCCTGCGATTCGAGGCAAGTATGTACGCACTTCCCGGAAAGCGGCGAAACAGACTGCTCCGGTGGAACTGGAAAGTGTGCGTGTAATTACCCTTACTTTGGCAAGGATTGCTCGTTAAAAACATGTGCGAAGAATTTCATCGTTTTTGAAGGTAATTCGACGCACAAGCTCAACGTCACGGCCGGAACGCAACCTATCAAGGACAAATACACCGCGCTCGGTCTCGATGTGTATGACGTGAAGATTAGCGAAACCAATGGTGACCAACCTGCAGCTTGGGCAATTCAAGGAGACGAGCTTAGCTTGGCGCATCTTGTTGGATCGGCTTACGTGGAATTTACCAGCTCTGAAGACGGAGAAACGGCGAGATCACTGGAGCCATTTTACGTTGACTCTATCCCCAGTCGTGGCGTCGCAATCGAGGCACAATATTTTGCGCAGGAGTACCGCACTTTCGTAAAGCGTGAGCAACAGCTACTAGATTTGTTCGGCAAAAGTTCATCAGAGTGCAACGCCGCCGGTGCTTGTGCCTTTGAAACCGGTACGTGCTTCTGTGCGACGCAGTATTATGGGGCCGGTTGTGAATTTCAGTACTGCGCAAATGATTGTGCAGGTCACGGTACGTGCAATAAGCTTACCGGTGTGTGTACGTGCGAAACACACTACGTGACAGATGAAACATATGGATGCGCTTTGAAGGACTATAGTTTGATTTCAACCACGTGCACTGACGAAGCACTTGATAGAGAGGTTGATGACGCTGATCTGCGCGTGCGTCCATTACACGCATCATGTCTCTTTGGTACAAGATTGGGTAGCCCTGTGACTGGCACGACGACGACTTATATCACTGACTTACAAGGTAATGTGTGTTTGGATTGCTCTGGTTATACTCTAGAGTCGAACTCCAGGATTTATTTTTACGAAGACGAACCATGCACTTCGTCTGCTGGGAACCGCGAAGACTTTTGCGACAACACGAAAGAGTCCTACGACACCATCGTTCGCGGCATTGGCATGATACCCGCTGGAGACAGTGGGTCGACTCTTTCATTCAACCTCGCCGCCATGCGTACATCGGATATTCAGTTTTCTACTTTCAAGGCAAAGGCGGGGATCGTAAGAGAGCATTTAGCTGACATCGATGCGGGCGGTTGTGGTGCATGTACGGACGATAATCCCCAGTGCGGCGCCATATTCACTATCGCCGTCGATGATGTTACCGTATGGACTTCGTTGGTGAACAACAAGTACACCGAGATCAACATCGATATCAGCGCTGCCAGTACCATGACACTCTCCACAGCAAAGTACACCCCGCCGTATTGGCGTTCCAACGTCTTGCCTGGTCTCGCAGGACAAGACGCACCTGCCGTTTGGTGCGATGGCGCCGCTTGGGCGGACGCAGAGTTCTATTAGCTTTTAGCCGAGTATTCCCACGAATGCCATTTAATAGACATTAAATTCCTAGCGCATCTCCATCTCTTGCCAGACCAACCGCCGGTCTCCAGGCGTGCTAAAGCACCAAGTGGGCGTCACTTCGTGGCGTTCGCACGTTCTATAGTCCAGCGCGCGCGCTGCTAGCGATCAAAAAGCGTCATGCGCTCTGTGCAGCTCGGCACGCACGCGCATAACGCCCTGCTCGGCGTCACGAGCGCGGGCGACGGTCGATGCGTGAGCACCGTAGCAAAAGACGGCGTCGTGACGTACGACGTCGAGGAAGAGGTAAAAGAGCGTTCACGCAATCGACGCGAAAGATATGACAATATTTGACGCACGCGTTGCGTCGCGTGCGTGCGGACGACGTTGTGCGCGCGCCGATCGCTCGAAGTTTGCGACGTCGTAAAAGTGGCGGCTGAGGGCGAAGGGCGAGTCGAGCACGTCGCTCTCGAGGCGTTCAAACGAAGCAAACGCGATCGAATGGAGCGAGAACTGACGATGAAAACGTTTTTACGCTTCGCAGAAACGAGAGCGAACGTTGGCGCTCGATCGAGGGCGAAAGTTTGCTTGCGCGGTGGCGTGTGGGTCGAATGGCAGGTATTACGCGTGTTTGGAGAAGGAACAAGAAAGTGATTCATCGTATTTGTGCGCGTGGGAGACGGAGCAAAGCGCAAACGCGGCGACGGTTGGTGAAGCATCGAAAGAGTGCGTCACAACTCTCGATTTAGGACGCAGTGGTCGAGTGCGTGAGTTGGTGGCGGTGGACGGCGGCGCTCTCGTGGTGACGACAACGGGGGAGGTCCAACTCTTCGGGATGTCGGCGGAACACATTGACAAAGCGCGCACGAGTGGAGAGTTAGGCTCTCGACGAGTAGAGACGGTGTCGGTTTTACCTGAATCAGTTGGTGCACTCGTAGTGACGACGGATGGTAACTTTCAGGGTCGCAAAATAGCCACATTTCTTGCCCGCGCGCAAACCGTGACATTGGCTTGGGAGCTGGACATCGAGCACCCGGACGGCGCGGCAAAAGCCAGAGTGGCGAGCGCGGCAAGTGATGGGAAGACTTTCATGGTATTATGGGACGATGGCGTCTGGGCCCTGCACGACGCGAGCGATGGGTCTCTCAAGCACAAGCTGCGACTCGACGGGCTCGACGTGCATTGTGATGAAGCCACATCTGGAAAGCGGAGTAAGAAGAGCGAAGATACCTCACCGTTAGCAAGTGCGGCGTCTTTGTGCCTTTCTCAGGATTATTACGCCGTCGTGGCGAACTCGAAGGAAGAAAATACCGTGATAGTGGCCGTTTTTGATTCGCGTTACGGCGCCGTGCATTTGGCGGAGGACATTAGCCGAGGCTTAGAACACAAAGTTGGCCGAACGTCCGGGGTGAGCCTCGCCGCAACTTCGGGCAATCTGGTCGTTGGTCTTTCTGATCAAGTGGTTTCGGTACAGTTCGATCTTCCTGAACTCTCTTTAGCTTCGCTCGTGGGATCGCTCAGCATACACTCGCAACCGGAGGCAAGCGCAGCGGCAATTCGAGTTTTGGGTGCGGAGATAGCATCTACGGCACTCGTACCGCCGCAACACGCGGCTGTGACACCTGGCTGGAAACTAGAGGAGTTAAAACTTGATGGCCAAGGAGTCGTCAGTTTGAGCAATGTCTGGGACGACGACGACGCACAGGCCAGGGAGAAGAAGGTCCGGTCGACTGCTGAAGCTTTGGCGAGCGGTAGCAAAAAGGCGGGCTCATCGTTACAGACTCTGATGAAATCCCTTCCGATTCCGCAAATTCTCATAGAAAGTGCCATTAGTGGTGGTTTAAATCATCGAGTGTGGGATTCAGTGACACTTTTGCTCGCCGGTGGACACATTCGTGGCTCTTCGACGGCGAGACAATTAGTGACGGCGCTTCTTGAGGAAGACATGCTTGACGAAGTCAAGGACTTCTTAGTGTACGCCAAGGACGTTTCTGCTGAAGATATCGTTGCGATTTTACACTCTGCAATGATGCGAGACGAAGACGACCCTGGGTTGAAGAAGCGCGCTTCAGCGAACAAAAAGCTCGCAGAAAAGGTGCTCGACGAAGCAGAGGCATGCGCGTCTGATGAAAAGTTCAATGGCGAAGCTAAACAAGAGCTGTTTGCCAGAGCTCAACTCTTAGTGAGTGCGTACGATAGTTTTGCACCATGGGCACAACAACTTCATCCCCTCATCGCTCGTCCGTTGGATCCAACGATGGGTATGCTAGTGTTGCGTGATCTCTCCAAGCAAGACGCGGTTTCGCTACTTCAGTATTTGCTCGTCTGGGCTAACTTTTACGCTTCATCGGGCGGCTATTTCGCCCGGATCAACACTCTAGTCGAACCTGGGATTCCCAGCGCGCACGCGGTCGTGACGTGGACGTCCGCGTTGCTCGACGCGCAGTTCACGACGTTTTGTCTCTCAGACGACGTCGCCGAACCCGTGCGCGCGCTGCGAGAGTCTTCGAGCCAAATGCTCGATATGATGCGCTCTTTAGCCGCCCTCGGAGGTGCGTTCAGACACGTCGGCGAGAACTCTCCGCTTCCCGAACAACACGGCGTACAGTCCACGACGTACACCGTAGAGAGCGTGGCTTGGTAACTAAAAACGTCGCGTTCACGTTGTTACAAATCGTCCAAAGCGCACTCACTTCTTCGAACCGAACCATCTACTCTTTTTCTTCGCCTCTCGCGCCTTCCTCGCCTCCTCCGTCGCCTTTCTGTACCTCGCCGCGGTGTCTCCCTGTCGCATCAGCTTCTTCCCCTGTTGAAACCGTTCCTCGCGCGCGCGCTCCTTTTGCCATTGGTCCAGCGCGCCGAGCTGTCCACCGTACGCCGCGAGTCCGCCGGCGGCGAGAACGGCGACGCCCCACGCCGCCGCGCCGCCGTTTCGCACGCCGAGCATCGCGACGCGCGCGCGTTGGCGAGTGTCGTCCCGCGTCGCCGGTGTCTCGGCGACGACGACGGACGACGGACGACGTCAACCCTAGGCCGTGGGTGAAATCGACGAGGTCGGCGCGCGTCGAGCGACGCGCGATACACGAGGACGCGCGCGCGCGCGCGACGGACGCAGATGCGCTCGAAACGCGCCCTGGATGCGCTTCGCGCGCTGCGACGCGCCGCACCGCGAGACGTCGACGCGCGATGGCGAGCGATGACGCTCGCGACCGCACCGCGAGGCGGCGGCGCGACGACGCAGCGCGAGCGCGCGAGCGATGCGATGGGACGACGGACGTACGCGAGCGAGTCAGCAGAAGCGTTGCGAAGAAATATTGGAATCTCGGCGCACATCGATAGCGGGAAGACGACGCTCACGGAACGCATCTTGTTTTACACGGGGAGGATCAACGCGATTCACGAGGTGCGCGGGAAGGATGGCGTGGGGGCGAAGATGGACTCCATGGAGCTCGAACGTGAGAAAGGTATCACGATTCAATCCGCGGCGACGTATTGTCGATGGAAGGAGAGCGATATTAACATCATCGATACCCCAGGGCACGTGGACTTTACCATCGAAGTCGAACGCGCGCTGCGCGTGCTGGACGGCGCGGTGCTCGTTCTGTGCTCGGTGGGTGGTGTGCAGTCGCAATCGATCACGGTGGATAGACAGATGCGGCGATACAACGTGCCGAGATTGTGCTTCGTGAACAAGTGCGATCGCGCGGGGGCGAATCCGTGGAAGGTTCTCGCGCAGGTGCGCGACAAACTGAAGCTCAACGCGGCGGCGGTGCAAATTCCAATCGGATTAGAAGACGAGCACGAGGGTGTCGTTGACTTAGTGCGAATGCAATCTGTTGTATTTTCCGGTGAAAACGGGCAGACGCTGACGGTGGGTGAAATTCCGGCGAATTTGAAGGAACTCGCCGATGAGAAGCGCAAAGTTCTCATCGAGTGCGTTTCCGAAGTCGACGAAGAATTGGGAGACTTGTTTTTGATGGGTGAAGAGCCAACGACGGAGCAACTGTTGGCGGCGATTAGAAGGGCGACAATCGCAAATACGTTTTCTCCGTTGTTCATGGGCAGTGCGTACAAGAACCGCGGCGTTCAGCTTCTTTTAGACGGCGTCGTGGACTATCTCCCAGCGCCGTCGGAGGTGCAAAACGTCGCTTTAGATTTGAAGAACGAAGAAGCACCGGTCGTTTTGTCCAACGACCCATCGAAGCCGCTCGTTTCTTTGGCATTCAAACTCGAGGAGGGTAAATTCGGGCAACTCACGTATTTGCGCGTGTACCAAGGCCAAATTGATAAGGGCATGACCATCGTCAACACGTCGACCGGGAAGAAGCTCAAAGTTCCTCGACTCGTGCGAATGCATAGTGATGACATGGAAGACGTGAACTCCGCTCCAAACGGTGACATCGTCGCACTTTTTGGTGTTGAGTGTAAGAGCGGCGACACATTTACGGATGGCAGTGTGAACTACGCGATGACTTCGATGAAGGTTCCTGACCCCGTCATGTCTCTCGCAGTGAGTCCGAAGAGTAAAGCCGAAAGCGGCAACTTTAGCAAGGCCCTGCAGCGCTTTCAAAAGGAAGACCCCACGTTCCGCGTGCACATGGACGAAGAAAGTGGGCAGACTATCATTAGTGGTATGGGTGAGTTACATCTCGACATTTATGTCGAGCGAATGCGGCGAGAGTACAAGGTTGACTGTGAAGTCGGTCAGCCGCGCGTAAACTACCGAGAAGCCATCACAAAACGAGCCGAGTTTGATTACTTGCATAAAAAGCAATCTGGTGGACAAGGTCAATACGGTAAGGTTGTTGGATATATCGAGCCATTAGAAGATACCACCGAAGTCATCTTTGAGAACGGCATCATTGGTAACGCCATCGCCCCTTCGTTTATTCAAGCCGTGGAAAAGGGTTTCAAAGAGGCTGCGCTCAACGGTGGCTTGGTCGGTTATCCCGTTGAGGGCATTAAAATCGTGCTGACGGACGGTGCTTCGCACGCTGTTGATTCGTCTGAGTTGGCTTTCAAACTCGCCGCGCTCGCGGCGTTCCGACAATCGTTTCACAACGCGTCGCCGAAACTCTTGGAACCCATCATGAAGGTGGACATCACTGTCCCTTCTGAATTTCAAGGTACGGTCATCGGTAACATTAACCGACGTAAAGGGACGATTAACGACTCTACGGCGGAAGGTGATGACGTGATAATTAGTTCGATGGTCCCTCTGAGCCAGATGTTTGGTTACAGCACCGAGTTGAGAAGCATGACGCAAGGCAAGGGAGAGTTTACGATGGAGTACGGCTCTCACCAGGCTGTGACGCAGGACGTGCAAGCTGAGTTGATCTCCACGTTGGGCAAAGTAAAAAATTGATAGCTGTCGCTGCTTAAATAACTAACAGTAGTTCTACTATTTTTTAAATTCGAAGTGTCCGCTTTGCGTTAACAAGACGTGCAATTCATTCATGTCCGCGCACACGAAATGTGGCACCATCTGCTCGGGAACTTTATCCACACCGAATTCCTCCGCCCATTTCCCCGTACGTCCGCTATCCAAGAGCACAGTCAGCGCTCCCGCGGCGTTCCCACTCACTACGTCGTCTTTCGCGCTGTCACCCACCATGATAATCTCGCTCGGCGAGCACCCCCATAACTCGCAAATGTGCAGCAACGAATCCGGCGCCGGTTTGTACGGCTTGAACTCCCGACTCAACCACGGTGAAAACGGCGCCATCGTCCACACGGTGTCGTGAAAAAACTCCACCGAGCTCGCCGCGTTCCGCGTCACCAACGCTCGCGGGATTCCCATCCCGTCCAGCGTCGCCGCCACCTCCATCGCTCCCGGCGCGATGACCGTCGTCTTCAGCGCCTCTCTCTCCATCTCTCCGATGATCTCGTACGCCTTCGTCCGTCGCGCCTCGTTCCACGAGTCGACTTCACCTAAAATATCACTCGTTTCGCACCCGACTCTGCGTCGCATCTCCGTGAAGTCCAGCGCCGCGCTGACGCACAGCGTTCCATCCATGTCGAACACGACACCGCGCACGAGGCGTCGGGACGTCGACGTCGACGTGGGACTCGTCGCGGGAGACATGGCGCGCGTCGTGTGCGTCGCGCGCGGTGCGCGCGAGTGGGATTTTTCACGAGCGATGCGGTGACACGCCGTCGACGCTCGAGCGATGCGACGAAGCATGAACGACGACGAGTGGCGCGGCGTGGGGGCGTGGTCGTTTTAACGTTTGCGCGTCAACACGAGTTTCTGACTGTTTGCGTTTCAACGTATAAGATCTCTGTCGTCCGTGCGTCGAGCGTTGAGATGAGATGAAAAGCGGTGCGATGTATTAGTCGCTGTCCTCGTCCTCGCTCTCGTCGAGCCAGTCGATGAACTTGGCGGCTTGCTTGCGAACGGCTTGGGCGACTTTGGGCTCGACGTCGATGCACGAGGCGGCGTCCACGTCTTCATTCCAAGCCTTGATGACGTCTTCTTCGATGAGATCGAACTCGTAGAGCTGATTGAGAATAAGAGAGAACGCCTTAAAACCAGAAGTGGCGGTTTCGGTGACGTAACGTTCGAAGGCGCACAAGAGCGCGCGTTGAAGCGCAGCATCCGGGCACGCGGCGCTCAAGTAATCCTTCTTCGCTTTGATTTGCGGAGGAATGGCCTCGTCTTCGTCAAAAACGGCTTCGAGGAGGAACAAGACGCCCATTTCCTTGGATTCGACGCCAAGGGCATCAGAGACGAGATATTCGGCCGTTTTCACGGCGTCATTCTTCGCCGCATACGCGCGAAGCTTGGACACTCGAGGATCCTCCTCTTCTTCCGAGCTCTCGTCCTCGATGGCGGCGTCCGCCATCTTATCCGCGACCACGGTGACCATGTTCGCCGCGCCGTCAGTAAGCTGTTCGATTGCTCGCGCTTTCGCGGCGGCGGCAGAAGTATCAGTCGCCCACTGGACTTCGTCATCGTCGTCGTCGGCGGCTTCAGAGGCGGAGGAAGCGTCGCCCGCCTCGGCGGGCGCGTCGTCGTCGGTTTTTTCCTTCTTCTCCTTCTTCTCCTTCTTCTCTTTCTTCTCTTTCTTCTCTTTCTTCTCTTTCTTTTCCTTCTTTTCAGACTTACGTCGTCGACGTTCTTCGTCATCGATCGCTGCACCAGCCTCTTCGCGTTCGCGTTCGGCGCGGCGCAGTTGCTTTTCCTTTTTGTCCTTTTTAATTTCCGGAGGATTCTTGCAAATGTAACCACACAGCTTGTGTCGCATATCGACGTCGGAAAGCGCCCCGCACGCCTTACATTTCAAGTGAATCGTCTCTCGCTTGGTAATCTCAATCATCGTCTCCGGATTACCGCACGAAAAGCACTGCACGAAGCGTTTGATGAAGCTCTCCAAACTCTGCGCGAGCTTCCCCGCGTCGTGCGCCCCGTTCACGATCGCGCGTCCTTCCTTTTCGTTAAAAGTCGTCTGCGCCCCGAGATCGTTCCCTAAAAACTTCAACGTGTACATCGGCGGTCGCGCCAACGCCTTGGACACCTCCACGAGGTTCGTCACGTTTGTCTTGATCCCGTTCCCGCGCCCCTCGATTTTAGACTGAATGGCTGGCATTTTATACCGATAAAACTGGTCCCCGGCGTTGGACGCCCCGATGTTTATCATCGCCATCGCGCCTCACCTCTCGCGCTTCCGCGTCGCTCGTCCCGTTCGCGCCCCTCGCTCGTCTCTCGCGGCGCGTTCCGTCGTCGCTCGCCGACGCCCCCGCGCGCCGCCCTTCGTCCTTCGCCAGCCGTCGTCGCCGGTCGCCTCTCTTCTCGGCGTCGCGTGCGTCTCGCTCGCGCATGCACGTCCCGCGTTCGCGTCGCGTTCGTCCTCGTCCGTGGCCTCGCGAGTCGTCACATGCACGTCTTCGTCGACGCGTCGCGGTGTCGCGATCGATGCGATTCGATCGCATCGCTCGATCGCGGCGGCGATTCGGTGGATTCGGTGTGATTCGCACTTCGCGGCGCGCGACGACGACCATGGGCGCGCGAGATGGGCTGCGACACGCGCAGTTCAAACCTATGAAACGCGCCATGGACGGCGCGTTCGGCGATCGAGAGCACGGCGCGGCGGCGAACGTCGAGGGGACGACGCGCGCGCACGCGAGCGACGGATCGAGCTTCGTCATGACGCAGCCGAGCGGACTGGCGCGGTCGCAGCAGGTGTTCCTGGCGCAAAAGTTTTTAAATCTGCCGGCGATGCCGAGCTACGTCGAGAGCGAGGGAGGGATGGTGCTCGATCGAGTGGTGCTGAACGCGGGACGGGGCAATTGGTGGACGACGCTCACGGCGCGCGCGCGAGCGCAACGCGCGTGGAACACGGAACAAGTGCAAGAGGGGAAGGCGCATCGAGCGCTGTTGGATCCATCGATGTACGCGTTGGGAGGGAGGTTCAGGGCAAACACGTTGGAGAACGTGGCGGTGAAAGCGATCGGGGAGTTGGGGTCGGTGAAGGGCGTCACGCGCGCGTTTGCGAAAAAGTTCAAGCTGAGCGACGAGAAGGACGACGACGCCGAGGCGGCGTTGAATCCACGCGGCAGGGTCTCCGTGCAAGCGAAACTTCCGTCGCATTTACTCAGTGTGGATTTGTCGCACAATGAGAGGTACCAAACGGACGATAGGTACGTGGACGGTCCCACGTCGGCGTCGGTGAGCGTGTCCTCGCGCGGTCGTCGAGCGATCAACTACCGCGTGAGCGCGCGCAAGTGGTTGGGGGACTTGGTACCGTTCGATAGGAAGCACGGAGGAGGGATGCGAACGCCGCCGAGGAAAGAATTACAAGCTGGTGTGTCGTACGAGCGACAAGCGGTGTTATGGCGCGGTCGTCGACGCCGCAAACCGAAATCATCGAGCGCGGTGAGCGGGTACACCGCGCTGCCGCAAGTGCCGACGATTACGGTGGGGGGAATTTACGGGGCGGTCGTGCGGAAGAGTTTAGATGATGATTACAAAGATGGCGAGCAAACTGAACTGCAAAATTTCGGCTCGTTATCTGTGAATGCACAAGTTGGGTCTTTCGCACGTCCTTTGCTCGATTTCACGTCGATCAATCTGCGACTCGACGCGGGCGGTATGGGAACGCCCAACAAGCCGCTCGACGCGGCGGCTCAAACACCACTGCCTCTGGCGGATCGTTTGATCACCATGGGGGGTCGATTGAAAGCAAATCCGGTTTCAGTGACGCTGAGTCTTGGACAGCAACTTCTCGGTCCGCTGCGATTCAGAGCCGAAGTGCGCGCCAGCGGCGCGGAGGCTTTGTCCGCCACGCGCGCGGGCCTCTCCGCGCTCAAGGAACGAAAGACCATGACGGAGGTTCGCGAGTCCATTCAAAAGCAAATCGTGAAGCCAGAAGTTGTGTGCGGCTTAGATTGTGCATTACCTCCAACGATCGGTAGTGCGCGCGTCGTAGCGTGGTACAACGCGACGAGACAGGAAGCCATGGCGGAGCTCCGACTGTTCGACTTGTAGGAAAATATGTTTAGCAGCGCTGCAATGAATTAAAAGTGAATTCTAGTGTAACCAACAATCTCGTCTATCGCTTCGCGTCCTCTTCTTTCATGAGTTTATCTAAAGTGCTCATAAACTCAGGCACGCCCGTGCCTTCTTTCGCGCTTATGGGAAGAATTGCCACGGGCTGGTCGCCTATGGTTTCCTCGTCGAGCGCCTTGATGCCTTGAGTAATCTCATCCGTACGCAGGGCCGCCCACTCGAGGTCGGTTTTGTTCAGAACCAAGATGTGCGGTCTTTTGACGTACTCTGGGTTGTATAACTTCAACTCTTGACGCACCACGACGTAATCGCTCACCGGGTCTTGCCCCGAGGCGTCAACGACACAAACCATTGAACGCGTGCGGCGCAAGTGTCGTAAAAACGCTCGACCAAGACCCAAGCCCTTATGTGCACCCTCGATTAAACCTGGCAAATCAGCCATGACAGTCGATGACTCACCCGTCGGGGCGAGATCATCTTCGGTCTTAATCACCCCGAGATTCGGCATGAGTGTCGTAAAGGCGTAGTTGGCGATTTCCGGCGACGCCCGCGTGACGGCTTTCAACAGAGATGATTTCCCAACGTTAGGCAAACCAACCAAGCCACAATCGGCGACGACTCGCATCAATAACTCAATTGACAGCTCTTCGCCGTCCTCGCCCACCGTCGAAACCAACGAAGCGGTATCGATGGCGATGTCTGAAGCCTCAAAGTCTTCCTCCTTGCCGTTGCGCATTTTGCGATTCACCTGACGCTGTTGCCTGCGCGCGGCTAATCCACCGCCCCCACCCTCGGCGACGAGTAAAGTCTGCCCGTGCTTGGTCATATCACCCAAGAGCTCGCCTGTGCGTTTGCGTCGGACCACCGTCCCCGGAGGCACTGGAATGTACATGTGTTCCTGATCCGGCGCCACGCGATGCCGCTCGCGGCCGCCGCTCGCGTGTTCCGCCGCGCTTCCGTGATACCCCTTTTTCGCTCGCCACGTCTTGCGTTCGTGTAAATGCAACAGCGAGTCACACGTGCGATCGACTCGCAGGTACACGTTCCCTCCTCGTCCCCCATCCGCGGGTTCTGCCGCCGGTAACTCGATATACTTTTTCAAGTTGCGTCCCCACTGGTACTTGAAATTCTTGACCACTTTCGGTTTAGACGTCCCCGTCCACGACTCGCCCTCGCCGCCCTGCCCGCCGACGACGATGATTTGCGCCTCGTCAAAGTACAGGTGTTTCTCCTTCGCCGCGATCGTCGCGCCGCCGTCGCTCGGCCTCTTCCCCGCGCGCTTCGCCCCCTCCCCCCACGCCGCCTTGCCGCCGCCGCCTCGACGTCGCGGGACGTTGGACGCGGACGATTTACCGCCGCCGGGCCCGCTCGCGGACGCGCGACGTCCGCTCGAGCTCGGTTCCGGTTTCGCCATCGCCACGCATCGCATCGCGCGCATCGTCGTCGTCGTCGTCGCGCGTCGCGCGTCCACGTCGCGCGCGACGCGGCGAAGTGCGGCCGCGGACGCGACGACGCGAAAAAGCGAAAAAAGGGCGCGTCCACGGTTTTCGTTCGCAAACGTCGTATGTAGATCGTTCGCGACGCGAAGAGTCAGAGCGGGTTGACGCCTCGAAAGTAACAAGGTGTGGGGCGGTGGCCGACGTCTCCATCATAATTTCGAAAAATTCAATGGTTAAAACCGTCTCATCATATGGATAAAACCGTGGAATCGCCTCCCGACGATTCCGGAAGAATCAATACCGGCGAAACACGACGCGCGAGGCGTGATTGCGCGGCGAAAAAGGGTGAAAAACTTGGGCGTTACGGTTGAGGTCGAGTTACAACGAACGACGAACTTCTAAAGACTAATGCGCGCGTCGTTCACGTGAGAACCTTTTCCACGAAGTCGGCGCCGGCGATGGTGGCGATTTCTTCGATGACATCCTCTCGCGCGGGGGGATCGGGGTTGGGTAACCAAGACAAAGAGTCGGGAAGCGCCGCGTCCGCGTGGACGGCGTTTGGCTTGAACGCGACGCCGACGACGTCGCCTCCGTATTTATCCACAAACATCAGCGCAGTGCCACCGACTCGATCTTCGGCATCCTTAATGAAACATTCGGTCGGGTCGAATCCTATGAGTAACGCCTCTCGCGCCTTGTCCGGACCTTTGTTCAAAAGCTTGGGCGGAAGTTTCGCGAGCTTGATGCTTTGCGCCAAGGTTTCTTCCTCGTCCTCATCTACGACGCTCATTTCGTTCTCGAACTGCGCTCGCATTCGCTTGTACAAGCGCTTGCTAGGGAACAACGCATGTTTTGGGAACGGCAGCGCGGTTCGACGTACAACAAAAGCGGCATCGAATCCACTGAGAGACGGTTTGAAGAAGCGCTCCCAGCACTCCGTCTCAAACATAGAGTGCTTCGACACGCCTTCGAGCACGGCTTGCATCTCCGACTGCGCTCGAGCTGCGATGGAAACGAGTCGTTTCAGAACGACTGCGCCTGGCCCACTTTGTGTGAGCCGACTCCCGCTCCTATCGTGCGGCGTGACTATGCACATTGCTGGCGCTGTTTTCGCCGTTCTGTCGATGCTCTCAATCTCGGCGTCGCTCACGATACCTTCGGGATCTAATACTACCGGATCGAACCAAATGTGCGACGCAAATAGATTCAAGAAGCGCAAAAATGCCACCTCGTGGGACATCGGAGGCAAAGCTGCGCCTGGGTTGACGAACAACAACGCCACGAGGGCCTCGATCGCTTCGTCAGAAAGGTGTGGCGAAAACATGTGCGACGAGACCCAACGATTGATGAGCTGCGTCGAAAGGCCATACATCGGAAATCTTGCAGCAATTGATGCAATCAATCCAGCGTGAGATGCTCTCTCGATGAGTGTTTCCTCCGTCGCCTTGACGTGCGGACCACCGGCAGAGGCATTTACGTGAATGCGAAAAGCGTATCCTTCAAACAAAATGTCAATCGCCTCTTCAGCGATGACACTTGGCATCGCGTAACTCTTTCGAAGAGACTCTGCGAGCTGTATGGCCATCATCGATCGCGTCTTTGCGATCGCGTCGGGGTCCTCTGGCCATCGACCGCTGCCCTCGAGGGACACCATGATGTCAAGAGTTTTGGGACATACAGCAATGTCGTCTTCGCTCTTTCCCAAGCCAACGCCCGCACCGTGTGCTAGTGGATGCGGCGTCGGCGGAAATGGATCGGTTCCACGAAATGCTCCGCTCAAAGGCTGGACGTTGTTCACTTTGAGGGGCATTTCTTTCAAATCCTTCATTCGTTTCGCCAAGCGATCCAACGTCTGAAGCAAACTCGCCGGAGAAGTACCTTCTTTCGAGCTGGCAATCTTGCTCAGAGGCTCGTCGAACATCTTTGAGCTCCATTCTATCTCATCGACGTTTGCCAGGTTGAGCTTCAGCGCTTGTTCGGCGACAATAGCTGGTATGTGATGTCGATTCGTCGGCGGAACAAAATCCCATACCACCGATTCACAGATTCGTCCATCCTTGAAGCGACGGAGCTCGGACCGTTCGCCCCAAAACTTGCGAAATTCTTTAGCTTCTTTGTCATCAGCCGAACTCGGACCGATGTCGACCAGTCGCAACGCGTGTTCAGGATCCAAAATTACCCCAACCCATATCTTGCACGATGCACTCCCGACGGTGTCGACGCTCGAACTTTGCGGCTCAAACGCACGAACGAGTTTTGCACGATCGCTCAAAGCGCGAGTAACAATACGTGCTACGTCTGATTCTGCGGTACGACGCCCACCCAAGTCACATTCGCCTTCATCTGCATTAACCATCACGTCGACGTGCATATGCAAATCGAACCGAACCGCGGCGGGACATTGGCCAAGTAACACGTTGCTAAACGCGGAATGACTAGATCTCTTCAACTCAGACGCTGAAACCATCGCCTCGTGAATTAGCTCCTGCACCGCGCTCGCAGACATTCTCGCCATAATATTCACATGTCCACAAGGTCCAAGGAAAACGTTTGCGAAAGCGCGCTGCCACTCGCCCGCTTCTGCGGGTTTACCGCTTGCGTACAAACCCTTCTTAAAGAAGCCAGGCTTAGCGAGCGCGTTAATCGCGGCCCGAAACATCTGGCTAGTGTCCATACTACTACTCAATTGACCACCTCGCTCTAGCATGTATGCGAAGAGCATCGAAATGAAAAATCCACTGACGCCATCCGCGGCGTCCAGCAACCGCCTTCCCTGCGCCCATCGCTTGAATAGCACCACCGCACCGGGCAAACTCTTCGCTTTCTTCGATGCTGCGGCAAAGAACTGTGCATGCATGCGTGCATACATGTCTTCCGCGATGGACTGGTTGTAATGTGGGCTCGCCGGCCGCACGTCTCCCCGTGCCAGCCTTCGCACGTTTGCTCTGTTAGGCAACAATCGAACCGATGCGAAAGTTTCGGGGTCTATCGTCAAAAACAAACGAAGTGCTTTTTTATTTTGCTTTTCTCCAAAGTGTACCGTGATATACGGCTTCCTTGCATCGCGGTGCTGGTCCATCACTTCGCACGACCACTCGGACGACTTCGACAACTTTTTATGCAACACGTCCAGGTACACCGCTCGCTTGAAGTGATACCTGTGATCTAAATAATCCTTTTCTTGAAAGAACGATCGAGGCATCTCTACCGCGACGTCCACGACGACCCCTCCGTCACCATTCATGGGTACGTTAAAGCACCCTCCCTCTGCGTGACTCCCAATCGAGACGACCCGCGTCGGCGGCGCGAATTTCAACGTCTTCCCCTCCACCTCCTCGCACTCCACCGCAAACCACGCCGGTGATTTGGCTTTAATTTCCTTCTCTTTCAACTCTACGTCGGTGTGTCGTCGATCAAACGTCTCGTCAGTCTCGTTTCTTCGCGACTCGTTCGCCCGTTCGTCCTCGTCGTCCTCCTCGCGCGTCTTCGGTCTCAGTCATATGCTTGTCAATGTAAACATCACGAGGATATTCAGTTCTCAAAGATTAATATGTCTTCATCACCGACCGTCGACGCGCGTGGATGAGCCCTCGGCCCGGCTCCTCCTCGCTCACCGCGCGTTCGCTCGCTTCGTCGCACCTCGCACCGCCTCGCGCACCGCCCCGAGCGCGTCCTCGCTCGACGCCCGCGCGCGCGCTGTCGCCGCGCATTCGTTCACGATCTCTCGCGCCAGCGTCTCGTCGTACGACGCGGCGGCGAACGCTTCGTCGTCCATCGTTCGTTTCCCTCGCTTCCCTCGCGAGCGCGCCTCCGGGACGACGACGCGACGACGCGCCGTCGCGATGTGAGGCGCGCCGCAGCCGCCACTCGGCGCGTCGAGGGATCGATTGATTGGTTGATTGCGGCGTGCGATGACTCGAGTGCGTCATCGCACGGCGCGCGAATCGCGAATCGTGAAAAATCGCGACGAAAGCGCGGACGCGACGCGGACCGAGGCGCGTCAACGGCGCGCGACGCGCGTCTAGAACGAGCGAAGGACGAACGAAGGCGAGGATGAATGCTCTGACGCAGATTAAGAATACGCAAAAGGCGACGATGCGGGAGATTGAGAGCGGGATGGGGGAGGAGGCGTCGTGGCACGCGAGATATAAGCACTCGGCGTACGTCTATGCCGGTGGATTAGCGTTCAACATGACGGAAGGGGACATTCTGGCGGTGTTCTCACAGTTTGGGGAGGTCGTCGACGTCAACTTGGTGCGCGACGAGGAGAAGGGTAGGAGTCGAGGATTCGCGTTCATTTGTTACGCCGATCAGCGCTCGACGGTGTTAGCGGTGGATAACTTAAACGGTGCCACCGTTGTGGGACGAACGATCAAAGTCGATCACGTGGATGATTACAAGATGAAGAACGAAGACGACGCGAACGCGAGAGAGTGGAAGTGCGCGTGCGGGTCTGAGAATTTCAAGTTCCGAGAAGCGTGTTTTAAGTGCGGTGCGCCTCGACCGGTGGTTAAGAGTGCGGTAGAGGAAGAACTAGAAAGACCCATCGCGGCAGACGGTGGTCGTGAAACTCGCGTTGAGGATAGTCGAGACGTCGTTGACGCGGCGGGTCCTCGAAACGCCGACGCGGAGGACGAAGACGCGCGAATCATTCGTGAGCTTATGGAGCGTAAAGCCGCGGCTATCGCGCGTGCAGAGGCTGCGGCGAAAGGTCTAACTATTCCTGGGGACGAGAAGGATGAGAAGAGAGATAGAAAACGGCATAAGAAGGAAAAAAAGGAGAAGAAGGAACGTCGCAGAGAACGCAGTCGGAGCCGAGACTAACTAGTTGTAGCATCATTTGTAGCGAGATATCATGATTTTAGCGTCTATTACAAATATATCTAGTAAGTATCATCAATCGCGGCCTGCTCAGCTGATGGTAAATGCAACAAATGGTTGATGCATACGGCGACGGGATCTTTTGCCGGTCCACCCTTCATATTAATTACCGACATCCCACCGGGCGAAAGACTAAACATTTCTCCGCTATTCCTCTCTAGAGCGTGCGCTAGGAAATCTTGGCATACAACTTTGTCGTGAATGACGAAAGTAGAGCCCCCACCTTGAGTGCCTTCGGCCAAACTGGTCAAGATATCGTCCACAGAGTTCACGACTTTGGCTTCAAACGGGCACGCGCCGCTCATCTCGCGCTGGCATCGATCGAATATCTTCTCCGCCAAACGAGCCGAGGGTCCGTCCGGCGAGTGCAACAGCGCGCCGACTGAGGTATTTTTCAACACGTTCACCATACTCCTTGTAATTTTAGCCTCTTCCTCTATGCTCGTCGGTGCGTGGACCAAAACGAGGGCGTCCTTCTTTCCAACCGGCGCCTCGGGCGTTTGATTGAAAACTTCTAGCTTAACCCCTCGCCCTGTGTTCGGCTCAAAGGACTCGTCGATGATCAACCTGCTCACTGCGCAATTACTTTGCACGATGCGTCTAAAATATTCCGGTCCGAGCCCGAGCGCGCTGCCAATCAGCGCTTGATTTACCGCGTTGTGCGCGACGACGAGAATTTTCGTTTCGCGTCTCGCGAGCAACGCCTCGTTCCACACCCGCGTCGCTCGATCCCACAGCTCTCGCACGGGGTAATGTCCGTCGATTTCAAACTCGCTCGGATTCTTTTTCCAATTCGCATAGCTCTGACCGTATCTCTCCATCCCATCTTCCTTCAACAGCCCCTCAAACGCGTATAAATCAATCTCTCTCAAGTCGTCGACGTCCACGAACGCCGTCCCCGAGCGCGTCCCCCACGCGATTTCCGCCGTTTCTCGCGCCCGCGCCAGAGGTGATCGCAAGCACACGTCAAATTCATCCAACGCGATCACGTCTTTCGTCAAGTTCGCCTGCGCTTGACCTTTCGCCGTCAACACAGAAAAATTCGAACTCCCCTGAATCCGTCCTTCCTCGTTCCACGTGCTTTGGCCGTGTCTGACAAAGGTGAAGGCGCGACGCGTCGACGGTGGTGCGGGCGCTTTCGCGTCGAACGAGCGCGCGACGATCGAGCGACGCGACGATGCACGCACGAAGCGAGACGCCGCCGACCGGGACGGCGCACCGAACGACGACGACGTCCGCATGGCGTCGCGCAGTGCAGCCGCGGCGGTTGGTCGGAAAAATCAAAAATTGCGAGCCGAAGGACGAGGGACGAATTTTCAAAGTCAGACTAAGCGATGCAAGAAACTAATAGACTACTCACGCCCACGCGGAGACGGAAGAAACACTACGAACGAGCACGTCGTTGAACCACGCGACGAAGGCGACGGTAAGAAACACCATGACGAGTCCGACGAATGGCGTCACTGCTTCTTCCCGCGCGCTCGAGTCGTCAAACGCCCCGCTCGATAACTTTGTCATCGACGGCTTGCGCTCAGGAAACCCGTTCGGCAGCGAGCTTTCGAATCGCACCTTCGACCGCTGTCGTTTCTCCGCGAAACTCCCCGACGGCGATAAGATCCCTCTCGCGCTTCCGTGTCGTCCCACGGCTCGCGCGCTCGCGGAGACGCCGTCCTCGTCCTCGTCCTCGCCTCGCGCGTCTAACAAATCCTCTTCGAAATCGTCCTCCTCATCGATCCCTCGTCGAAACGGTCGTCCGCGCGCGTCGTTCTCTTTCCCATCCAACCACCGCGTCGTCTTCCTCGCGTCGCGTCCGCGCGGCGACGTCCCATTCGTCGGCGACGCGCCCATCGTCGCGCGTCCTCCCTCGCGGTGTGCGCGATCGTCCGCCGTCGACGGTGCCGCGTCGTCGCGCGCGCGCGCCTCGCGCGCCTCGCGCGTGGGTTCACCCATCACTCGCTCGTCCGGTCTCGGACGCGCGCGCGACGCTGTGTGTCCATCACACGAGTCCCGAACGCCGTCGCACCATCCATCCATCCATCCATCGGCGCTCCGACGGATCCGCGCGGATCGGGCACGATGGACTGACTGGTGGAACGGTGAAGACGACGACGACATCGTCGACGTCCGCACGCGGTGGCGCGCGAATCGAATGTTTACCGCGTCGTGCGCGCGAAGAGCGACGACGAGGACGACAGCGCACGCGTTGCGCGCGCTGAAACACGCGCGACCGACGACGACGACGACGACGACGCGCGCGGCATCGCGCTCGACGCCGTCCGCGATGCGAGGGGTGAAGAAGGAAAACTTGCCGAGCAAGGTGTGCGTGGTGTGCGACAGACCGTTCACGTGGAGGAAAAAGTGGGAAAACTGTTGGGACGAAGTGACGACGTGCTCGAAGTCGTGCAACGGTAAGAGGAAGAGCGAACGACAGCGAGAGAACAAGGAAACGCGAGGCGAAGACGAAGACGAAGACGAAGACGCGCGAGCGGCGCATAAGAAGTCGGTCAAGGCGCAAAAGGCGGAACGGAGGGCGCGATTAGAATTCAATGGTAATCCAACGAGCGGGCAAAAGGCGTGCGATGAATGCTCGAAGATGGTGAACGAGCTGATTCGATGTCAAACGGACGCGACGAAACGGTGGCGTATGGTCTGCGGTTCGTGTTGGGTGAAAGTGAGCGGCGGCGTGGTGGATGGTGACGCAAACCACCCGCATTATCGATACGGTGGGTTATGGAAGAATAGACGCGCGCAAAATGCCGACGGAGGCGAGCCTTTAGTCTGTTAGCGGCTTAGAAGTAGCTATATTAATCATTTTTTACAGTTCCGCCTTGGCTTCCTTCGTCGCGTATTTACCGAGTCCGATGGTATTTTTTGATCGCTTGTCCGCACGTTTGATGGGAAACGGCATGCGTCCTCGTTGTGCTTCCTCGGGTAACATCGCCAAATACTTGTTGCAGAATTGAATCAGGGTGTTTTCGTTGAAACTATCGATCAGCCTCGCCTCGGCGTCGCGCTTCTTGCTCACGGGATCGTAACCGACGATCGCAAGCCTTCCCCCAGCGAGCACGTCCATGTACTCCTGCTCCTCACCCTCGTAAACGGCAGTTTGCAAATATATGAGATCCTTTGTCGTCGGCGGCACGACGTGAATGAGAACCATAAAGCCAGAAATGGCCTCTCCGACCTTTTCTAATGTTTTGTGAATGCGCACCCCATACTCGTCCGCGAATTCTTTAAGCATGAACACAAACACTTTGGGCATGTCATTTTTCGCGTGCAGATTCGCTCGTTGAACTTCATCGACGGTACCTCTATTATCGGGAAACTCGGGCCATTTCGCGTACGGCGGAATGAGAGTGAAGAATGCGAAGCGCACTATGCTCGACACGTTGCGTTGCAAGCTCTCGGTCATCTCAGTCATGTGGTCGCTGTCCATGTAATGTGGCGCCGGAATGAACACCTTGGCGAGTGCGTGCTCAGACTTCAATTTCAACGCTCGGCCGAAAGTGACATCATCGTGTCCGTACGAGCGAAACGTGTTTTCCGCGTCGGTGAACGCGTCAATCGCCGCTTGATGAACGCTCCCGGGCCGAAACAAAGCCAGAACCGCCAGCGTCTCCGTGCGTGAATCTTCGACAAATTTGAGCAAGTCTCTTTCGGCGTCGAACTCCTCGACTGCGCGCACACCGGTGAACCGCTACGATCGAGGAATCCTCCGGTCAGTCTCACCACGCGCGCTCATCGTGTCGATCAATTCAAGGCCATACGAGAACGAGTTCGAGGCGCCGTCGCTGCGCTTACCTCGCTCGCGAAGCACAACGCGAGGATAAGTGCGATTACTGATAACGATCGTCGCATGTTCGCTGCGGTTGATCTCGCAAGTGCGCCGACGTGTGCTGTCTGTCGCCCACGCGCGGTGTCGACATCAATCACTCTGCGCTCCACTCGAGCCAACATCCAGAAACGACTTGTCAAACAGTCGAGGCCGAGTTGTGAACGTCAACATGGAAAGTCTTACCCAGGTATCCATATGGATTTCGATGCCCGCTCACAAATCGCGGAGAATTCAAGGAAATCCCCGACGGCGTACGCTGCACACCATGCACGCGCGTCGCGGTCGATTCGGCCGGCGTCGCGGTCGCTACCTCGGCGCGCGAGAAATAAATGAAATAATTAAATAATTTCCATGCGAACGCCACAGGCTCGCCAGCGAAGCGTCAATCGCGCGTCGCGCTCGACGCCCGTAATATTGCGATCACGAATCACCGATGGAATTAATTTCACGCGAAACCACGCGCATCTCGGTCGTCTGATATCAAATTCACACTTTCGACGACTGCTGGGCGAAAATTTCTCACATCGAGATGATCTGTCAAAACACATGCATGTCGCGTCGATAGGCGTAGAACCACCAAAAGTGCATTTGTTGGAGGTAAATGGTGTGTCGAAACTCATAGCCGCAACTTGTACAAAACCTTGACGCGATTCAGTGCTTGTGCATTCACGTTCCATGATGACGATAATTAAATATAATCTGAGCGCTTAAAATAATTAATTGCGCGGCGGAAACAATTCATTCGCGCTTGATATTGCACGTGCTATCTTGCTAAGTTTTCTAGTACTCTATCCTTGCGAGACTCCTCAAAATCATCGAGTCTCGCGCGAGTAGCGAAATAAATCCACCCGCGACGAAAATTAATAAGCCAATTAAATAAATCAGTCCGTGAAGAAATCGCCTGTGAGCGCACGTAATTTTGTTAGTCACCCTACGGAGAGCGCTCTGCGAGTGTGAGCGATCTTAGTGAACACTCACCTGAAGCACAGGGCAATCACGGGTCGGCCTTCGAACTTTTTCGCTGCTGCAATTAATTCTCCGAGTGGCGGTCCTAGAATCGTGAGAACGCTCACCACGCCAACGTGAGCGTACGTTCTCAGGATTTCACGTATCTCAGGTAGGAAACATAATTTATGTTGAATTAATCCCGATCCGCTGGCGTCGAAACTCTCGCCTGCGGCTTCGGGAACGGTCAACATTAAATAACTCGGTTGGTCGTTTCCATTCAACGCACTCACGGTGCCGACGGTTATTTCGGTCACTGCGACTGTTCCTCCCGCAAGTGCCGACTCGTACGCGTGCGTTACCTCACACTGATCGTGGTCGTGCCCCGACAACACCAACACCGGCTCAACCGCCCGGAGCAATCGCTGCGCGGACTCGTCCGAGAGGTAGTCTTGATAAATAATTTCCTTGTCTGAACCGAGCGTGCGGCCTTGAATTGCTTGCGAGTTTCGAAATGGCCCGCATCGCTGCGATGGATTGGGAAGCGGCAAGTGCGTCACGAGCACTCTTTTTACGTACGGTTCTTTCTTTTGAGCGCTTAAGCCATCCACGAACGCCCACGTCTCGTCCGTGGCCGGTCCTTTGCCGTCGAGGACCATGGCGTTGACGCCTACGAAGTCAACGCCGCCGATGCGCTCGACAAAGTTACTTTTTCCATACCATTCTTCGAACCGTGCGAGGATTCTGGGATGATGGCGAATGACTTCGGAATAACCAACGTCATGGTTACCGGCGACGGTGTGGTACAACGGCCCACCATCGCCGTTTCTCGGCCACCAGAGCGCGGCGTCGACGCGACGCCGCAACGCGCGCCACTCGTCTTCGTTTCTACGTGCACCTTGCCCGAACAAGTCCCCCAGAAACACCACGTTTCTCGGTGCAAATCTTCTCAAACCTGCCTTCATCGTCCGTCGCACGTAGGCATCGCACACGGCTTCCGCAAACGCGAGCGCGCGCGACCGTCTGCCGAGCTCCCTGTACGTGTACTCGTCCACCAACTGTGGGTCCGCGGTCACCATCACCCTCGTCCCGTTCGCGCCGTGCGGCCACGAACATCGACGCTGCGCTACGACGTGCGAGTAGACTTCGCCGTGATGAAGCACCGCGCCCCAAATCACGAATAACGACGCGTACAAAACGCGCGGTGGCCGCCCGCCGCGCCTTTCCGCGCGCCCATCTTCGTCGCCCTCGCGCGGTCGCCCGACGTCGCCTCGGCGCCGCGCGTTCGACGTCGACGACGCCGCGCGCGACGTCGAACGCGCGCGCGCTTCCGCGTCCTCGTTCGCGCGCCCTCGACGCGTCGACATCCCGCGCGCTCTGCGGCGGTTGTCAAGGTTGTTTAGGCGGGTTTAGGCCTCGACCCGGGACGCCCTGAAATCCGACCGCGACGCGCCCGTTTCGCCGACGCGTCGAGGCGCGGTCGCGGCGCGCGGGGTCGCCCCGGCGAGTTCGCGACGCGCCGGTCGAGCGCCGAGCGGTGCCGATCGAGCGTCGATCGCGCGATAGACGATAACGGGGGAAGCCAAGCCGTGAAGCCAGCGCTCGGTGCGACCGCGCGCGGCGGCGACGGCGACGCCAGACTGCGGTCGACGAGGGACAAATTTTAGATTGGATTACGAGCGGCACCGGTGACGCGTCATGGACCGGCGAGATGAGGCTGGTGCGGTCGCGTCCTCGTCTGCACCCGCGACGCGCGCTCGAGCGTTGTTTGCGCGCAGGGAGCCGGCGTTTTCAGCCTCGTTCGCGCGATCACGATCGAACGCGGGAGAGGTGGAAGCCGCGCTTCGCGCCGTCGAGAGCAAGCTCGCGGAGGAAAAGGGAAAACTCGACGACAGCCAAAGAGCGCACCCACTCGCGGGGAAGGCGCGAGTTGAATTGAACGACGGTGATGTCTATCGCGGGCCGTGGAACGATCACTCGCCGGTGGGATACGGACGATATTCGTGGGCGAACGGGAACGAATACGTGGGCGAATTCCACGACGGCAAGCCGAGCGGGCGAGGAACGTACGAGTGGGCGCACGGCGGGGTGTACAAGGGCAATTTCGAACACGGTTTGATGCACGGGGAAGGGACGTATACGGCGTCGGACGGTGCGAAGTACCACGGGTCTTGGAGACGGGGGAGAAAGCATGGTTTAGGCATACAGCATTTTACCAACGGCGACTGCTACGAGGGACTGTGGAACGATGGGGTCGGCCACGGACCGGGAACGTACAGATGGAAGGCGCTCGAAGGCGAAGAAGGACACGACGAGTTCGATGGTGAGTGGCTTAATGGGAAAATGCACGGATGGGGCACCTTGCGGTGGGGATCGGGCGATCGATACGATGGTAACTGGTCCGTGGGACAAATTTCCGGCAGCGGTGTCATGACTTGGTGCGACGGGTCATCTTTTAGTGGGCGATGGAAATGCGGTAAGAAGGACGGGTCGGGTGCGTTCATGTTGTCTGGGGGTGAAAGTTCTAGCGTTACTCGAAACAATATCAAACTCAGCGTGCAAATCAACCGATCAGCGAGGCCCAAGACAAGTTTTGATGACAGCGAAGGCGAGGAAATTATCGCCGCAGATCTAGGCAACACATACTTGTTGCTCTGCGAGTGCTCTGAGGATCAAATCTTGAAGAAAGAAGTCGTCGAGGCCGATGGTGTGGCCCACAAACATTCGTTGTGGACGAGTCCGATGGCGAGTAGATCACGAAAGGTCCGTAAAGTCCGGCATGGAGAAACTATTTACAAAGGTCACGGGAGTTACGACTTGATGCTACAGCTGCGCGTTGGCATTCGTTGGAGTGTGAGCAGCATGCAAGAGTTCTCGGACGTCGCTTTGCAAACTCGTAGCTTTGACGTAAGCCTCAAGCAACAGTTTCCTCGCGGTGGCTCTGCGAAAACGCCGCCGCACTTCGCTCGAACGTTCAAGTGGAAAGAATATAGACCAGAAGTTTTTCGACATTTACGTGCGCGTTGGCGAGTAGATCCCGCACAGTTTATGCTGTCGCTGTGTGGTGATCAAGCGCTGAGAGAGCTGTCTTCGCCTGGTAAGTCCGGGAGTGTGTTTTACATATCTCACGACGATCAATTCATCATCAAAACGATGCGAAAGTCGGAAATGGTGCGACTCAAGTCTTGGTTGCATGTGTATTACCAACACGTTCACGATTACCCCGAGACGTTATTGCCAAAGTTTTACGGCTTGTATAGCATCAAAGCGGCTGGCACTGCGAGGAAGGTACGGGTGGTTGTCATGTCGAATCTCTTCTCCGCCAAGCACCCGATACACAAGACTTTTGATCTCAAAGGCTCGACACACGGACGTTTCACGAAGCTGGAAAACGCGACGCCACACACCGTGTTGAAAGACTTGGATATTTCTAGAAAATTCCGCGTTGAAGAAGGGAAACGAGATAAACTCATCGAGCAATTGAACAAAGATTGTATATTTCTGCAGAAATTACGTGTCATGGATTACAGTCTCCTCGTTGGAGTACACGTCCTGCCTCCAGCGTTGGGGCGCGGACGACTCGCTTCCCCACGTTACAGCGAAGTCGGCGCCACCTCGCCAGTACAAGAAGAATCTGGTTCGCCTTGGGGCGGGGCGGAATGGCGAGATCACGTCATGCAATCGGTTCATCGAAATATGAAAGCACTCGACTTGTACAACGACCGAAAACAGTTTGGCTTCGCGCACGGGATGGAGGAAGTCTCGCCGAGCGAGCGAGCCTCGCTGCGACCGCCACCGGGAACAGACGACCTCATCGCGCACTCTACTGGAGCAGCAAAGTCCAAGTTGGGCGTCGCTATGGCCGCAGTCTCCGTGCACGGGCGTATTTTGACGAAGCAGCCTCCAGTTGAGTCCCCTATCGAAGAGCACACGGAGCCTCAAGACGTCATTCTATACCTCGGCATCATTGATATCTTGCAGGAATACACGACGTCGAAAAATTTAGAGACCAAGATGATGGGTGTGATGGGTAAAAAGTCTTTCTCCTCCATCGATCCGACGAATTACGCGAAACGGTTCCTGAACTTCATGTCTAATTTGTTTGAATAGTTAATTTAATTGCTAGCGTCCTACTTTACAGCCGACGACGACTTTTCATCCGCGCCATCGTCGTCAATTTTGTCCGTCTCAGTCTTCTCTGCCTTTTCTAACACGTCCTCCGCCTTCGAAATCAGCGACGCGGCCTTGCTAGAAAAGCTCTCGCCCGTCTCTAATTCTTCGCTCGCTTCTCGAAACCCTTCTCTATACGCCTTAATGAACTCGCGAACGCCGTCTCTGTACGCCCGCCCTCTGGTCTCGTACAAGTATGTCACGAAAGGTTTAAATCCAGATTTTCCCGCTCGTAGCGTCTGCTTCGCCTCATCGGCGAGTAATCGCCCTTCGTTCGAGTCTTTGTCATCACTTTTTATCGTCGTCGACGTTTCGCGCACCGCGCTTCGTCTCGCGTCCTCCGACTCGTCTCGCGTCGACGTCGCCTCTTCTTCCTCTCCTTCGTCTCTTCGAAACACGTTCACCCAGCTCTGTTTGTACATCTCCCACGCCTTCGTCCACACCTCTTTGTGTTCGTCCAACGTCAATTTCCGCGCGCGCTGCGCTTTATACCACGGCGGGTCGTCCATCGCGCGCGGCCAGACGATGTCGCGCGCGTCGCGTTCGAGGTACCGCTTCAGGCGCTGCGCGAGCGTCGCCGTCGCGCGCGCGCGCGGTCGCGACATCGGATCGCCGTCGACGCGCGCGCGCGGTCGCGTGTTCGCACGCGCGCGCGTCGCTCGACCGGTGTCGCGACGCGGTGTCACGACGCGGACGCGAATGCGACGCGCGACGCGCGATTCGTTTGGACCGACGGCGTCGCCATTCACGCGCGCGCGAGCGTCGCACGCGGGCGCGTGATTCGAGGCGCGGTACCGACCGGAAGTGGTTTGCGACGACGACGACGACGACGACGACGACGACGACGACGACGCGCGACGACTGAACGCGAACGATGACGACGACGTATTGGCTCGTGAGTCTACCTCTGCGCGGGTCGAGCGCGGACGCGGCGTGGGCGACGCTGCAGCGACACACGGGCGGGAGCAACGATCTGTCGCTGAACTATAAGATGCGATGCCCGGACCTGCGCGTGGGGACGCTGGACAGTCTGTTGGCGCTGAGCGATGATTTGGTCAAGGTGAACGCGCTGGCGGAGCAGGTGGTGGAGAAGGTGCGGCGACAGTTCGGCGAGCTCGGCGACGCGACGACGAGCGAACGAGAACTGCGCGTGGATGGTGAATCCGTCGAACGATATCTGACGACGTTCGAGTGGGATGAAGCGAAGAATCCGGCTCGACGAGCGTTGAAGGAGACGGTTGAGAAGCTCTCGGAGCGCTTGTCGCGCATCGACGAAGAGTTCAAATTGAAGTGCGGGCAGTTGGCGACGTCTAAAAATCATCTGAACGCCATCGTTCGTAAAGTTGGGAGCGGGGTGAACGCACAAGATTTGAGCGACAAGGTCAATCCCGAGGATTTAGTTCAGACAGAAAACTTGACCACGCTCGTGGTGCAAGTGCCGAAACTGAAGACAGAGGTTTGGACGAGCTCGTACGAGACGCTAGCGAGCTTCGTCGTGCCGCGTTCTTCAAAGATTATTCACGTCGAAGATGATTACGAGTTACGAACGGTGGTATTGTTCAGGCGTGTCGTCGATGCGTTCACAACCGCGGCGCGAGAGATCGGCTGCACTGCTAAGGAGTATTCGCACGATCCTGAAGCGTCGAGAGCGGCGAAATCGCAACGAGGTGCGCTAGAGCACGAAGTTGTCCAGAGGAGAGATTCTTTGTTAGAGTGGTGTCAGATAAGCTACGGTGAGGCTTTTAGTACTATGATGCACGTGTGCACGGTGCGCGTATTTGTGGAGAGTATTTTGCGCTATGGCTTACCGCCGGATTTTCAAGCCGTCCTCATGCGACCCAATATGAAGCACGTGAGCAAGCTGCGAAAAGTATTGAATCAAGAGTTCGGCAAAGACGCCTCGTCGCATTGGGATGACGAAATCGGCGGTGATGAGAAATCTGGCGGCGGTTTGGTGGAAGACATGTACTCGTACGTGTCTCTGACAATGAAGGTTTAACAATGCTCGCAGCGACTAGCGCGCACACGCAACGATAGCATAGACATTAACGAATTCGCAACATCTTCATTGAAAAACACTGCATCTACTATCTAAATTTGTCTGCCCTTTTCTCGAAATTAACGGAACGAGAACAACTTACTGAACTTTTCAGCAACCTTGCTAGTCAAGTCGCTGCCCGATTGAGACGTCGTAACCAAGTCGTCAGCCTCCTGCAACTTGCGCTGTGCTTTCGCAACGCGGACTTCAATCTCTTTGAGAAGTTCAGTGGCTTCATCTTGGATCTCTCCCGCGCAATCTCGTCCCTCCGCATCCGTGGCGAGATCCGTGGCAATTTCGAAGTATGCCTTTGCCTCTTTGGAATTACCAACTTGCACGTAGTGACAAGCCAAAGCAACATTTTGTCGCGCCTTGAGCAGCATGACTTCTGCTTCACAGTCTACTTCGAATTCCTCGATATGCTTGTCGGCATCTTCGGGCTTGAGCCGGAGCAACATCGGCGCCGTTTCCATCAAGTCCTCGTAGTCGACAGTCGCGGCGTCGTACATTCGAGCGAGATCGCCAAAGTTCAGTTTCTTATCAGCCTTCTCTTTCTTCGCGCGACCACTGAGCTTTTTGTCAAGCTGATCGCAAACGAACTTGTTTCGATCGATGAGTTTATCCTTAACGATCAGAGATAACGCGATCTCGGTTAACTTGATGCGATCGGCTTTGTCTTCGTCATCCCCCTGCTGATACAGTGCCTTGGCAGTCTCCTTCTCGACGTCGTCGTTGAGTTTCATGCGAGCTTCATCGTAAAAGGCGATTCCCTTAGCGAATAACATGCCCGCCTTGTGCCCAGTGGCGTTCTTAAGCGCGTCAACCTTGGCCAAGCAGTCTTGCGCTTGAGCAATGAGCACGCGAGCGTCGCGGTTCTTGAGCTCGAAATCCATCGCATGCCATCTGATTTTATCTTCAATCTCCGGTGGTGCCTCAACTTTCATGGTGAACACCTTATTTGATGCCAAACCGATCGCGGCTTCCTTCTCCATGGCTTTCAAATCCGCCGTTCGACCTTGTTTGTAGTGCGCAAACCGAACGAGGTCCGCGAGGTCCTCCGTTCGCTCTCGGTACAATTCCAAGCGCTTCTGATCCCCGAGCACACCGAGCTTGGCGTACGCAAGCTTTGCGCGAAGAAGTTTTGTAATAGCGCCGACGTAATCCTTCCCTTGCTCCACCGCGCAGACACCGCCTATGTAGTTGGCGTATGCGTCGCCCTCCAACGCCGTCTGGTCGTTTCCGAGTCGCTCGCAAAACGTCGCCAACTCGTTCGCGTGCGTCACCGCCTTCTTCAAACGACGAAGCATGTGCTGTCTTAGATCACTCCGCCTTCTCTTGACGTTGGTCAAATCCTTCATCTCCATCGCATACGCCCACGCCCGTTCGCTTTGCACGAGCGGAACCAAAAGCGCGCGTTCGTCCGCGATCGTGTTTGCCACCAAAGGTTTCTTCACGAAGCGTCCTTTACCGTGCTTCATCTTGCACGCCTGGTACAAACGAGCAAGACGACGCGCGCAGTATCCTCGATATCGCGCGTAATCGCGGTGTCGTAGCCCGTGCTCACGCTGCGCTGCGGAGATGATCGAGAGAATCTCCAGGGACACATTCGACAGCACAGGTTCCGCGGGCGCGGTGTCGACCTGCATGGTGTCCACGGTATCCATCGCTCGCGCGACCGACGCTACCGACGTCGATTCGTTTCGCGGTCGCGACGCGCGGTGGTCTCGTCGCGAGCACGGACGCGAGTGCACGTTTTGGAATGAAGACTGTCTTAGGGCAACAGAACTCGGCGTGTGCGTTTCTCAACGTTTTGAATAAATATAACAAATGCTTAAATGGCACCGATGTTTTTCAGGAGCGCGGTGTGAGTCGGGAACGGGTCCGATTTACCATCTGCGATCGCTTTTTCGGATAAGCCGTAGAAGTAACCGTTTCGCCAAGGAAATTCCTTGACGCCGCACGGGAAATGTGCGACAGTCTTTGCGTACGCGATCAGTCGATCGACGGCTCCGGGGGCGAATTTCGCCCCAGTGCACGCGGTAGTACCAGACAACAATTCTTCGATCAAAGCCACGACTTCATCTTTGTACGTCGTCGCGACGTCGCCAACCTTGGCGCCTTCGTGTTGAGCGCCGACCAGCATCATCGCGCAAATCCATATCAATTTCTCGTACATGGAACCTTCGTACGTCGGAGCGTCTAAAACGTGGCAACTCAAATCACCGTTATGGAAACGCGCGGCGACGGCGTCGGCCCACTTGCCCGTCGCCGCCGTGAGACCTTCGGGGTTTAACTCAGTTACCCCGTCGGTTGGCTTGTCGCCGAGAGCGGCGACCGCAAAATAAATTAGCGCTTGAGTGTTCGCCCCAAGACCTTGCGCATCGAGAAACTGCTGCAGCATCCCGTTTTGCATGAAAACCAAATCTTCTCTGCGGTCGGCCGGACAATTTTTGATCACATCTTCCAGCACGTCGTTGCGAGTGGCGACGTAAATCGGCCCCGTCTTGGGCTCGCTCGGAAACGCCTCGCCTCGGCGCACGACGACGTCGCCCTCGACGCCCATATCCCTCAACGCTTGCCCGACGCGTCCACCACCGATGATAATGGACGGCATCACTTCACCTTTCGTCGCGTTCTGCGCTCGCGACGTTCACACGTCAGTCATTAATCCACGACTGCAAATCAATCATCGCGTGGCGGGGTCGCGTCGATGCGTCCTGAACGCACCGTCATGACGCTCCAGACGCGTCGAACGGAGGTTTTCGCGGCGTGAACGCGAGCGTTAGGGACGATGTTTACTTTCGCGATCGCAGCGTTGGCGTGCATAACGATCTGCGCGCGCTGGACTGAGGCGCTTCTCGACAGGTGGGGGCTTCGTGTTTTTACAAATATCCACACACGAATCACTCGCGTTGGAGTGCTCGCTCGGCTAAGTACAGGGCGCTCGTGAGACCGGTTTGATAGCCCCACGCGGGAGGAACGATGAAGTGTCGTAAATAAGCATCGTCCATGATTTGATCGACGGCTAGGTAGCCCTGCAAGATGTCTCGGACGTTGGCGCGAATCTTGCTGAATAAGCACTCGCGCTGCATGACGCCACCGCCAAGGACGATGCGCTCAGGGGCGAGGGTTAAGATGAGATTGACGCACATGCCGGCAAGATAATGTGCGGCATGTTCCCAAATGTCATCGTCATCCGGAAGCGATGCGAGCTCGGCGGCTGAGACGCCCCGTCGTTTTGCCAACGCTCCGCTTCCGACCATGCCTTCCACGCAGTTGCCATGAAACGGACACGTTCCCGCAAACGTTTCCCCTGCTCTCATCTTGACGAACATGTGACCCGCCTCAGGATGTAACATACCGTGCACTGGTAAGCCATTGCACACCACACCAACCCCGACGCCCGTACCCACGGTGACGTAACAACACGACTCGCCGCCCACGAGATGGACGTGTTTCAACTCGTGTTTCAACGCCCTATGTTCCAACATCGCCGGCGCATTGACGTCCGTTTCAAACGCCAAAGGCACCTGATCGATCGTTTGTAATCGAGCGCGTCCTCGCCACGCCCTTTCCTCCTCCTCCGTCGCGTCCTTTTTCCCGAACAGACCGCCCAAGACGTCGACGTCTTGCCACCCCGCCTTCGGCGTCGTCGTGATGTATCCGTACTTGTCTTTATCTGGATTCAGCTCCAACGGCCCGAAAGTCGCCACCCCGATCGCATCCGCGTCCCACGCGTTGATTTCGATCCACTCTCGTATCGTTCGCAGCGTCTCCTCCGGCGTCGTCGTCTCAAACCTCTGTTCCCGCCCGCCGTCCCTCTTGTTGAAATGCTCCTCCGCTCGCGCGCTCGACGCGCTGCTCACGCTCGCACCGCCCTCGACGTCGATCTCGATCGCGCGCGCGATCCACGTCGTCCCTCCGCCTTCGATCCCGAGCAGTTTCATCCGCCTGCCCATCGCGCGCGCTCGCGCGTCGGCGCGCGTCGAGCAATCCCAATAGTTCGCGCGCGGCAACGACCGCGGTCGGTCGGTCGGTCGGTCGTCGGTCGCGGTCGGTCGACGCGCGTTCGAAATCGCGTACAACGCGTAAATGCGCGCCCAAGAGACGCGCGCGTGCGCGTCGTCATAAGTCTTAAACACTGATCACAAACACGGACATCACGGCCCGATCGCGCGCGCACGCCCTCGCCCTCGCCCCGTCGCATCGACCTCTTTACGCGACGCGAGCGACGAGACATGGGTAAGAAAGGAAAAGGTACCGGGTCCTTCGGTTCCCGACGTAACAAATCGCACACTCTGTGCCGACGGTGCGTGTGCGCTCGAGACGACGCGCGCGACGCGAGGGAGGCGACGACGCGGGAAGACGACGGTGACCCTAGTAGGGCTTTGGGATGACGACGACTGACGACGACGACGCGACGCCGACGCGTCGTTCGCGCGCGCAGATGCGGGAAGCGATCGTACCACATTCAAAAGTCTACGTGCGCGGCCTGCGGGTATCCGTCCGCGCGGACGCGTTCATGTACGTGTGCACGATGCGAAGTCGACTCGACTCGATCGCGGCGGAGCGTCGATCGCGGGCGACGAGCGCCGCGAGACGTGGCGTCTCGCGACGCGCGACGGCGAGCGAGAGCTCGAAGCGCGCGAGATTGGTGACTGACTTTTCCTTGTTTTCAACGCACAGACAACTGGAGCGTGAAGGCGATCGGCCGCAAGACCACGGGTACCGGCCGCATGCGCTACTTGAAGACCTTGCCCAGAAGATTTAAGAATGGTTTCCGGGAAGGTACGGAGGCGAAAAAGAAGGTCGCTGCGTAAACGCGACGTGGTTTCTTTTAGCGGGGAAGAGTAGGGCGAGTTCTTTTAGGAAGACGAATTTCGAGATGAGTAGTGGGTTGTAACACGATGCGTACTCGGTTGGAATTTCACCTCGAACGAGTCGACGACGCGCGGGCGAGACGACGACGCGCGCGTCGGTGGCGCGCAAACGCTTGGATGTCGCGCTAAGCTGGCTATATATTCTTACGACATAACTCGGACTACGAATTTGAGTCGCGTCACATGATGTTGTTGTCGCGCATCAATTTGCGCACTTGCTCGAGCGTCAGAAACATGCACACGTTCCAGCCCCCGAGTCTGGCAAAGTTGGGTAAGAACCCACCGTAGAACGCCATCGGACCCTCGTTTGCGAGCGTCTTCGTGACGCAATCGACGAAACCTTTGTACTTACCCGTGCTATCTCCCATCACTCGCGATTTAACCACGTCCACCGGGCTCCCGACGCAGCACGCGACGAATCCCGCGCCCAACGCCGATGCGATGTGCGTGACGACGTCGTCCTTCATCCCCACGCCCAAGAAACTTTGCTTGAACTGATCGTACGACGCGAGCTCGGCGGCATTAATAATCGAGTTACGCATGATGTTGGGCGTCAATCCCGTCCACAGCGCGGCGAGGCCCTCTTGCCTGACGATGACGCCGTACGCCCCGACTGCGCTTGGATACTTTTTCGGCGTCCCCGGCGCGAGTTTTCCCTCCGCTTGCATGCGAACCTTGACCAAATCCGTCGGCGACGCCACCATTATCCCAATCCCACCCGTCGTGAGCCCCGCCGCGATTTTCAGGTGCAAGGGCACGTCCCCCACGTGTTCCTCGCCGACGTAAAACGTCTTCACGGGTTCGTACAACCCGATGCGCAGGCCGCCGAACAGCACCTGGCGATGGATCCCCGGGGTGATTCCTTTCCACAGCGCCCCGATCCCCTCCTCGGCCGCCACCGCGCGCATCGTTCCGAGCATCCCAGCGCCCCGGCCGCGCGTCGTCGCCGTCGCCGTCGCGCTCGCGCCTCGCAGCTGCAGTCGCACCTTGACCGTGTCGAGAGGAATCGTGCAAAACTCCGCGAACGACGCCGAGAACGCGCTCGCGGCGAGGCCGCCGAGGAAGGGATTCACGAGCGGCGTTTTCGTTTTCGTCGCCGTCGCCGTCGCGTCGCCCTCGCGCGCCATCTCGAGACCCCGCGCCGGCCGCGCGACGCGACGCACTGCGGACGACAGCCCCGCGCGCGCGCCGACCGACCGACGACTGGACGACGCGGGATCGATCGAAAAAAACACGCATCCTGGGGTCAAATTACAACGTCAACCCTAGCGTCTAACAGCCCGCCTTGACTGAGTGTAAGTACCGCCGCTGACAATCTGACCCCTCGCCCCCTCAACGTCCCCGCGGCCCGTTGAGGGTACGTGACGAGTCGTCGATCCGAACACGCGCAAAGCGCGTCTACGTCGGTCGACGAGTGAACCCGCGTAAAATGTGGACTACTACACCCGCGCGCGCGCTGAAAAACCCTCCATGGGACAAAAAGCCTGATGCCGCGCGAACGGACGAGACGGGTCGGTCAGTCGGCGAACCGCTTCGGCGCGAATAAAACGCACCCGCGCCGGTGGCCAATCGTATCAAGGCGATCGCTCACGAACGCGCCGATGCGAGCACGA